>Ga0209062_1000155_pt1 | contig 262031 bp, 255 predicted proteins | sample Coa_R2_2_FD_187158 | JGI IMG/M metagenome (GOLD analysis project Ga0209062, IMG submission 187158) | Surface soil microbial communities from Centralia Pennsylvania, which are recovering from an underground coalmine fire - Coalmine... | ecosystem: Environmental > Terrestrial > Soil >... | reverse complement strand
TATCACCGGCAGTCCCCCTAGAGTGCCCAACTGAATGATGGCAACTAAGGGCGAGGGTTGCGCTCGTTGCGGGACTTAACCCAACATCTCACGACACGAGCTGACGACAGCCATGCAGCACCTGTGTCCCCGGCTCCGAAGAGAGGAAGCCATCTCTGGCGACCGTCCAGGGCATGTCAAAAGCTGGTAAGGTTCTGCGCGTTGCTTCGAATTAAACCACATGCTCCACCGCTTGTGCGGGCCCCCGTCAATTCCTTTGAGTTTTAATCTTGCGACCGTACTCCCCAGGCGGGATGCTTAAAGCGTTAACTGCGCCACTAAGCAGCAAGCTGCCTAACGGCTAGCATCCATCGTTTACGGCGTGGACTACCAGGGTATCTAATCCTGTTTGCTCCCCACGCTTTCGCATATCAGCGTCAGTACCGGGCCAGTGAGCCGCCTTCGCCACTGGTGTTCTTGCGAATATCTACGAATTTCACCTCTACACTCGCAGTTCCACTCACCTCTCCCGGACTCAAGATCTCCAGTATCAAAGGCAGTTCCAAGGTTGAGCCTTGGCATTTCACCCCTGACTTAAAGATCCGCCTACATGCGCTTTACGCCCAGTGATTCCGAACAACGCTAGCCCCCTTCGTATTACCGCGGCTGCTGGCACGAAGTTAGCCGGGGCTTCTTCTTCAGGTACCGTCATTATCGTCCCTGACGAAAGAGCTTTACAACCCTAAGGCCTTCATCACTCACGCGGCATGGCTGGATCAGGCTTTCGCCCATTGTCCAATATTCCCTACTGCTGCCTCCCGTAGGAGTTTGGGCCGTGTCTCAGTCCCAATGTGGCTGATCATCCTCTCAGACCAGCTACCGATCGTCGCCTTGGTGAGCCATTACCTCACCAACTAGCTAATCGGACGCGGGCCGATCCCTCGGCGATAAATCTTTCGCCTCTCGGCCGTATCCGGTATTAGCTCAAGTTTCCCTGAGTTATTCCGAACCGAGGGGTACGTTCCCACGCGTTACTCACCCGTCTGCCACTGACGTATTGCTACGCCCGTTCGACTTGCATGTATTAAGCCTGCCGCCAGCGTTCGTTCTGAGCCAGGATCAAACTCTCAAGTTGAATGAGAACTTTGTCCTGACTGGTCACTAAACTCTTGACGAGTTCCGAGCACATCCGTTCGAGGCTTTCGCCTCGAAACGCGATGAACTCATTCACGTGACCGTCAGAGTGTCTCTTCGACCGACCTCGTTTAAGAGGACGATCCGCAAGGACCTCCGCCGTCCACGTTTCTCTTTCTTCCGATTCGATTGTCAAACAGCAGATAGTCACGGCTGGAAGCTCGCGCCTCCAAAAAAACCGAACCGTCTTCGCCCCAACCTTGCGGCCGGGAGGCATCAGCCTGAGAAGCTCACGAAAACCGGATGGCTCTTCGACCGCCCAAGGCGTCGTCGCCGTCGGTGAGCGGGTATATAGGGCGGGGCCTTTGGACTGTCAAACGGTTTTTGAAAAAAGTTCATGCGTCGGGCCGATCCCGGCGCCCCTGTGGAAAACCGGCCCCGTCCCGCGCGGTCGCCCAGCCGCATCCGCCCAACTCGCGCCACGGTTTGCCGCGACTTCTACCCAGCGCTGCGGTTGACGGCGCTCGCCCGAAGTTTAATTTCGCGCGCATCAACTAAGCCAAAAGGCGGCCGTCCGATCGGTTTGACGAGGGGAGCTTGAGACCAGTTTGGCCGCCACGATCGCCCTAGCGCAACGCCGCGCCGGCCCGTCACGCGCCGTTGTCGATCTTGGCCGCGAACAGCCGATCGAGGCCGGCGAGCGTCGCCCAGACCATCACGAGCGACGCAACATCTCCTTCCGCTGGTTGACCGGGGCAGTGCTGACCGGCCTTTGCGGCGTCGCCCTGGTCGGCTCGGCGCTCTATCTCGGCCTCGACCGCGAATCCAATTTCGCCGAGGCCCCGGAACTGGCGACGGCGGCGCGTCCGTCCAGCGGGCAGGAGCCCGGGGTCAATCCGGGCAAAGGCGACCGGCTGGTGCGGCCGGTCGATATCGTCGCCGCCAAGCAGACGTTCCGCGCCGCGACGACGATCAAAGTCGGCGATAAAGAAGTCGTCAAGCCGCGGGTTTTTACCCATCTATCGACGACGCTGACGACCACGCCCACGGGCTTCGCCGGCGAAGTGCCGGAATTCAACCCGCTCAAGCTGACGGCGGGCTCGACCGAGGAGCCAGATCAGCCGATCGATACGGGCGCGGTTCAGGATGACGCCGACGTGACCTTCACGACGCGCGACCTGACCGGCGCCGACGCGGTTTCGGTCGCCGATCGGCTCAGCGCGGCCGAAGCCCAGGCCGAAGTCGCCGAATCGCTCCGCGCCGTCGCCGCGGCCAAGAACGCGCCGCCCATACCCCCGCAACTTTTGCTGACGCGCACCAGCCGCGCCGGACTCGACCCGGTCGGCGGCCTCGCCTACGCCGCCGCCGGCGCGGTCGGGACGAACGCGCCTTTCGCCTCGATCGATGTGCGCATGGTCCCAGAAAACGTTACGAACGCGGCGCGCAGTCCGTCGAGCGATGAAGCGGAATCGTCGGAGCGGCTGGTCGTTTTGCGCCATGGCGAGACCTTGGCCGAGTTGCTGATCGCGAATGGCGCGACAAAGACCGACGCCGACAAAATCGTCACGGCCTTTGGCGCAAAGAATGGGGGGTTGATCGTCGATGGTCAGAAGGCGCTCTTAACCTTCGCCGAGGCGGAGGCCGGCGGATCCCGCAAGATCGCTCGCGTCTCCCTCTATGCGGATGAGCAGCTCAAGGCGACGGTCGCGGCAAACGACGCCGGCGATTACGTGGCCGTGACCCTGCCGCCGCTAGCGGCCAAGAAAGCGAATCCGGACGATTCCGGCGGCATGAGCCTCTACGAGAGCCTCTACCAGACCGTGCTCAAGCAGGGCGTGCCGAAGCCGATCATCGAGGAAATGGTCAAGGCCTTCGCCAACGACGTCGACTTTCAGCGCGGCGTGAGCGGCGGCGATTCGCTCGAGGCGCTCTACTCTGAGCCGGACGACGTCGATTCGCGCCCCGAATTGCTCTTCGGCATGATCACGGCGCGCGATCAGACCTTCAAGTATTACCGCTTCCAGACGCCTGACGACGGCCGGGTCGACTATTACGACGAGAACGGCCGCTCCGTCCGAAAATTCCTTATCCGGAAGCCGATCGTCGCCGGCGAAATGACGTCGTCTTTCGGCATGCGCTTTCACCCGATCCTGCATTACGCGCGCATGCATACCGGCGTCGATTGGGCGAACGCTATGGGCACGCCGGTTCTTGCCGCCGGCAACGGCGTCGTCATCAAGGCCGGCAACGGCGAGCAAGGCTATGGCCGCCGGATCGAGATCCAGCACGCCAACGGTTATGTGACCACCTATTCGCACTTGTCGGGATTTGCCCGCGGCGTCGTCGAAGGCGCCCATGTCAACCAGGGCCAGGTGATCGGCTATCTCGGCCAATCGGGCTTAGCGACCGGCCCCCACCTCCACTACGAAGTCATCGTCAATGGCCGCTTCGTCGATCCGATGGCGATCAAGCTGGCGCGCACGCGCGAATTCGACGGCAAGATGTTGGCCGCATTCAAGCGCGAGCGCGACCGCATCGATCAATTGATCGGCCAAGCGCCGAACGCCACGCCGGTCGCGCAAGCGCCCGGCCCCGCGCCGGCGCTGAAGCCGCTCGCGCAGAAGGTCAACTGAGCCGGACCGCCAATCGAGGCTGCGCAGGCGCCGGCGCAAAGCCCAACGCCGCGCGGATGTCGGCCGCCGAAACGCCCTCCTGGCGCAGCCGGACCAACGGCGTCGAGGACGCGCTTTTCGACATTTTCTCGCCTTTCGCGTCGAGAACCAGGCGGTGGTGGCGATAGCGCGGGGCCGGCAGCTTGAGCAGCTCCTGCAAGAGCCGATGCAGGCTGGTCGCGGCGAAGAGATCTCGCCCTCGCATCGCGTCAGTCACCCCCTGCAGAGCGTCGTCGACCACGACGGCGACATGGTAAGTCGCCGCCGCGCCGCGGCGCTTCAGCGCGATGTCGCCCCAAGCGGCGGGATCGGCGCGCTGCAAACGCTCGCGCTCGCCCTCGCCGAATTCGCGCCAGAAGAGTTCGCGCGGCGCGCGCGCCAGAGCTCGCGCCATGTCGAGCCGCAAGGCCCGCGCAGCGCCCTGGGGCGCCTCTATGCGCCGCGCGCGACAGGTCCCGGGATAAAGCGGCGCGCCGTCGGGATCGTGGCCCAGTCCGGCGGCGGCCGACGCTTTTTCGATCTCGGACTTGGCGCAGAAGCATGGATAGAGGAGGCCCTGCGCTTCGAGATCGCGGTAAGCGGCTTCATAATCGGCGGGATGCTCGCTCTGGCGGCGTATCGACGGCTCGAATGTAAGGCCGAGCCAGGCGAGGTCCTCGATGGCCGCCATTTCATACGCGGGCTTGCAACGCGAACGGTCCAAGTCCTCCATGCGCAACAGCAGGCGTCCGCCGAATCGCTCGGCGCTTTGCGCGTTGATCAGCGCAGAATAAGCATGGCCGAGATGGAGGCGGCCGTTCGGGGTGGGCGCGAATCGATAGACCGGGCGCTGCTGGGCGTTCGCCATCCGGAGGCTTCGTTGCGGGAACGAAAACGAATGCGCGTCACTGTTGGGAAAAAAGGCCGCGCCCGCAAGAGCGCCGGCAAATCCGCGACCGCGCGAAAGAAGACGACGGCCAAGAAGCCGCGTTTTAGCGCCAAGCAGCCCAAGAACGCGGCGCGGCGGCGCCGGCGAGCGCCGCTGGCGAATATTTATCATCCGGGTCCGCTCATCGACGGCGAGGCGACGTTGCGAATCGCCGTCGACGCGCTGATGACGCTTGATCCCATCGTCATCCCTAAGCTCGTTGCGTCAGGCGGCCCGCCGCCCTTGCGCCGCCGCGAACCCGGATTCGCCGGTCTTGTTTGGATCATTGTCTCGCAGCAGGTCTCGACCGCCAGCGCCAATGCGATCTTCAAGCGGGTCGAGGCCAATCTGAGCCCGCTCGGCGCCGCCAGTATTCTCGCTGCCGACGACGCCGCGCTCCGCGCCTGCGGCCTCTCTTCGCCAAAGATGCGCGCTCTGCGCGCGCTGGCCGAGGCCGTCCAGTTTGGCGCGCTCGACCTTGCCGGCCTCGCCCTCCTCGGCGCCGAAGACGCCCATCGCGCCTTAGTGGCGATCAAAGGAATCGGGCCATGGACGGCCGACATCTTCCTCCTGTTCTGCCTCGGCCATCCCGACGCCTTTCCGGCCGGCGACCTCGCTCTGCAGGAAGCGGCGCGGCTCGCCCTCGGCTTGAAAAAGCGCCCGGATGATAAAGCCTTGCGCAAAATCGCCGAGCGCTGGCGGCCATGGCGCGGCGTCGCCGCGCGGCTGCTTTGGGCTTATTACCGCGCGGTCCGCCAAGGGCGGGAGGGCATGGCGCTCGCCGGCGCTTGAAGATAGAGGCAAGGCGACTTTTAGACCGGAGCGTCCATGGCCGATCTCCTGAACGGACCGCGCATTGAGCCGAAGAGCGGCCAAGCCAAGCAACTTGTCGTTTTCCTGCACGGCTATGGCGCGGATGGGAACGATCTCATCGAAATTGGCCGGCAGTGGCGCGCTCTGTTGCCCGATGCGGCTTTCGTCTCGCCGCACGCGCCTGAGCCCTGCGGCCTATCGTCGATGGGACGACAATGGTTCGCCCTGACCATGCGCGATCCCGACGAGCGCTGGCGCGGCGTCGTTAAGGCTCGGCCGATTCTCGACGCCTTTCTTGACGCCGAGCTCGCCAAATACGGCCTCGACGAATCCCGACTCGCTCTGGTCGGCTTCAGCCAGGGGACGATGATGGCGCTGCATGTCGGCTTGCGACGCAAGCGGGCGCCGGCCGCGATTCTCGGCTATTCGGGCGTCCTGGTCGGGCCGGAACAGCTTTCCGAAGCGACGGCCAAGGACGCGAGCGGCGCGCCGCCGCCCATTCTGCTCATCCATGGCGACCAGGATCAACTCATTCCGTTCGACGCCCTCTTCGAATCCGGCGAGGCGCTCGCCAAGGCGAATATTCCCTGCCAGTGGCATTTGTCGCTCGGGATCGCCCACGGCATCGACCATGCCGGCCTGCGGCACGGCGGCTTGTTTCTGGCCAAGAGCTTCGGCGTAAAAGTCGCCGCCTGATCTTCCGCGCCGGCGAAAATTGCCGAAAATTCATACGGGCCCGGTCTTGGATCAGCCGCGATCTTCGACCATATGCTGGCCGGGCGGTTAGCCCGAACGGGAGACGTCTATGACCCCCCAGGAACGCCAATTGCTCGGCGATTTGTTCCAGCGCGTCGCCTCAACGGCTTCGAACCAACGCGACCCGGAAGCCGAGGCTTTCATCAATGACGCTGTTCGCATGCAGCCGCACGCGCCCTATGTCTTGGCGCAGACCGTGCTCGTCCAGCAGCAAGCGCTAGAGGCCGCGGCCAAGCGCATTCAGGAGCTCGAGGCGCAGCTCAACGGCCAAGAGCCCCCTCCCCGGCAGGAATCCAGCTTCCTTGGCAATCTCGGCCGGTCGTTGTTCGGCGGCGGCCAGAACGCGCCGGCGCCGCGCAGCAATTACGACGCGAGCGCTTACGCCAGGCAGCCAGGCTCGCAAGCCCCGCCCTATGGCTCGCAGTCCTCTTATCAGCCCCAGCAGAATTATGGCCCCCCGCCCGGCGCCGGACCTTGGGGCGCGCCTCCCGCCGGCGGCGGCTTTCTGCACAACGCCTTGACCACGGCGGCCGGCGTCGCCGGCGGCGTCATGGCGGCCGACGCGCTGCGCGGCCTGTTCGGCGGCCATGGCGGCTTCGGGGCTTTCGGCGGCGGCTATGGAATGGGCGGCCTCGGCGGTGGCGAGACGGTGATCAACAATTATTATGACAATTCCGATCCGTCGGCCCTCCAGGCGCAGGACGCTCAGCAGGACCTGGACCAGGATCAGGACGACATCCAGGACGCCGCCGACAATTCGGGCGGTTTCGACGACGGCGGCGGTTTCGACGACAGCGGTAGCTTCGACACCTAGAGATTTGTTAGCCGCTGAAAAGAAAGGGCCGCTTCGCCGGCGCGGCGAAGCGGCCCTTTGCATGTCGCGCGGCGGATCGCGTGCTTAAAGTACGATCACCCTCGCGCCGACCGAAACGCGGTCGTAAAGGTCGATCACGTCCTGGTTCATCATCCTGATGCAGCCGGACGAAACGTTCTGCCCGATCGTCCAAGGCTCGTTGGTGCCGTGGATGCGGTAGAGCGACGAACCGAGATAGAGCGCACGGGCGCCGAGCGGGTTGCCGGGGCCGCCCTCCATACGCCTTGGCAGATCGGGACGACGCAGCAGCATTTGCGCCGGCGGCGTCCAGTCAGGCCATTCCGCCTTGCGCGTGATCGCCTTGACGCCTGACCATTCGAAGCCCGGTCGGCCGACGCCGATCCCGTAGCGGATAGCGCGTCCGCCTGGCTCGACGAGAAAAAGAAACTTGTTCGGCGTGTCGATGATGATCGTGCCGGGCTTTTCCTTGCCGTCATAGTCGACTTCCCGTCGACGAAATTCTTCGGGCGGCGCGGCGCGTTCGACGCTCGGATCCGTCGCCGCCTGCGGCAGCGAGGCGACATAGGCGTTCGAATAAGCGGGCGCCGGCGGCGGTCCATAGGTTGGCGCGGGCTGAGCCGGAGCGACGGATCGCGCGGGCCGCTCGCCGCCCGAATCGCCGGTGACCAAAAATTCGATGAAGCCGCCGCCGTAAGCGCCCCTGGCCGGCGCAGACGAGTAGGCGGGCGCAGATTGCGACGGAGGCGGCGACTCGCCGGGCCCAATGCCGGGTATCACGACAATATGTTGCGTTGCAGAGGCGGGACACAAGCCGAAGGCCAGACATGAGACGAGAGCGGCGATCCCCAAGGCCATCGTGGACGGCCGACGCAACGCTTTACGCATACGAACACCAAACCGGAAATTCGACCGTACGTGGCCCGATTCTCTCGATCATACGCGAAAGCGGCATCGAGACGCCGGTATTTCGCCGAGATGGTTATCAAGAAGTGACATTTGCGAAAGTACGGGCGGCCGGATCGGCGCTATGCTGACCGGCGTCTGGCTCCCAGCCTTTCTCGCGCCGCATCGATAAACGCCCGCAGTTTCGGTGCGGACGCGGCGCGGCGGGGGAAGTACAAGAAAAGGCCCGGCTCCTCCAACTTGGTCTCCGGCAAAACCTCCGACAGCCGTCCCGCGGCGAGGTCGTGGCGAACCAAGGCTTCGAACGTGTAAGCGAGGCCGACGCCAGCGAGTGCGAGATCGCGCGCCAGCAGGGAATCGTCGACGATCATCGTGCCCTTGATCTCGATCGCCACGTCGCGCGCGCCGTCCTTCAACTCCCACCGGTAGAGGCGGCCGGAGCTCGGCAGCCGGAAGCCGATGCAATTGTGATTTTTCAAATCATCAACCGATTTCGGCTTGCCTCGCTCGCTCAGATAGGCGGGGGAGGCGACGAGAATCGTCTTCAGCGGCGGAGTCAATCGCGCCGTCGCCATGTCCTCGGCGATGAAGCCGCCGAGCCGGACGCCGGCGTCGAAACCGGCCCCGACAATATCGGACAGCGAGTCGTCAGCCGCAATCTCGAGGATCAAATCTGGATAACGCTTGGCGAGTACGGGAGCGAGCGGCGTTATCACGAGCGGCAAGGCGAGGCGGGGCGCGTTGATCCGCAACAGGCCGCTGACCCGTCCTTTCAGCGCCCTGATCTGCTCGAACTTCTCGTCGATGTCCTGGAGCGCGGGCGACGCGGTCTCGATGAGCGATCTGCCCGCCTCGCTCAGCGCGACGCTGCGCGTCGTCCGATTGAATAAAGCAGCGCCCAGCCGCGCCTCGACCTGCCGAACCGCATGACTGACCGCCGAGGGGCTCATGCCCAGCTCCGCCGCGGCCGCGGCGAAGCCGCCGCGGCGCGCCACGGCGAGAATGACCGGCAAATGGCCGAGCAAGTCGCGATCCATTCATGAATCATATTGCATAAATTATCAAGATTAAACCATCTTCTCGTTTTATCCGCGGCGGCTCATCTTGGCCGCATGACGCAGCGCCGGCTGCTTCTGACAAGGAGAAGACGAATGACAATGGCCTATTACACGCTCGGCCGCTCCGGGCTTCGCGTCAGCCGCTTGGCGCTCGGGACGATGACCTTCGGCACCGACTGGGGCTGGGGCGCGGACAAGGAGACGGCGCGGCGCCTGTTCGACCGCTATGTCGAGGAAGGCGGCAATTTCTTCGACACGGCGGACGCCTATACGAACGGCGTCAGCGAGACATGGCTCGGCGAGTTCATCGCCGAACGGGGCTTGCGCGATAAAGCGGTGATCGCCACGAAATTCACCTTCAACGCCGAGCCCGGCAATCCGAACGCCGGCGGCAACGGCCGCAAGAACATGCTGCGCGCCATCGAACGCTCGCTGAAGCGGCTCAACACGGATTACATCGATCTCTACATCTTGCACGCTTGGGACCGGGTGACGCCGGCGGAGGAGGTGATCCGGACCTTCGACGACCTCGTTCGTTCCGGCAAAGTGCGGCATGTCGGCTTGAGCGACGTCCCGGCTTGGTACGTGTCGCGTCTGCAAACGATCGCCGAATTGCGCGGCTACGAGCCGATCTCGGCGCTGCAGCTCGAATATTCGCTCGCCGAACGCAATATCGAGAACGAATTCGTGTCGCTCGGGACGGAGCACGGAATGGGCGTGATGGTCTGGAGCCCGCTTGCGAGCGGGCTGCTTAGCGGGAAATACCGGGCAACCCAAAACGGCGCCGCCGGCGCAGGTCGGTTAGAAACCCTGAAGGGCTCGACCAATCCCGGCTTTCAAAAATTCACCCCGCGAAATTTTGCAATCGTCGCCGAATTGGAGGCGGCGGCCAAGGAGATCGGGCGAAGCATGGCGCAAGTCGCGCTCAATTGGATCGCCAATCGGCCGGGCGTCGCAGCCACGATCGTCGGCGCGACCAAGCTCGCCCAACTGGAGGACAATCTGCAAGCACTGGACTTCACCCTGCCGGCGGAGCTCGCCGCGAGACTCGACCGAGCGAGCGCGCCGGAGCGACCGTTCCCCTACACCTTTTTCGGCGCCGAGATCCAAGGCATGATCCATGGCGGCGCGACGGTCGGCGCGAAGCCGAGCTCCTATCAGCCGAGGATCGAGACTTTCGGCGCGGGAGCGGGCGTCACGGCTTGACTCGGCCACACCGCGCCGGCATTGGGCCAGCCATGACAGCCCCGACGTTGCCCGACAATCTGCCGCCGAGTCCGCGCAGGGTCTATGACGCTGCGCGGGCGCTCGGTCTCGATATCGCCGTGCATCTGATGGATCAGTCGACTCGCACCGCGGAGGAGGCGGCGGCGGCCTGCGGCTGCAAAGTCGCCCAGATCGTCAAGTCGCTCGTCTTTCGTGGGCAAAGAAGCGGCAAGTCCTTCCTTTTTCTCGTCGCCGGCGACAATCGGCTCGACGATACGCTCGCCGCCGCCCTGATTGGCGAGACTCTCGAGCGGCCGGACGGTCGCTTCGTGCGCGAGACGACCGGCTTCGCGATCGGCGGGATTCCGCCTTTCGGCCATGCGAGCCCGCTTCAGACGATCATGGACGAAGACCTGCTCGCCCATGACCTCGTCTGGGCCGCGGCGGGCGCGCCGAACGCGGTTTTTCCGATCGCGCCTGACGAGCTGCGCGCCGCGACAAACGCGCGCGTGGCGCGGCTCGCGGCGGCGAAGGCCTAGATACAACGGCCCCCGTCGACCTCGAGAACCACGCCGGTGAGGAAATTCGCATCGTCCGAGGCGAGGAACAACGCCGAATTGGCGATGTCCTGCGGCGTCGAGAAGCGGCCGAGCGGCACGGTGGCGCGAAAGGCGGCCCGGCGCTCCGGCGTGTCCTCGCCGAGGAAGCTCGACAAAAGCGGCGTCTCGCCGGCGACCGGCGCTAGGGCGCAGACCCTGATCTTGTCCGGCGCGAGCTCCACCGCCATGGACTTCGTCATCAGGTGCACCGCGCCTTTGCTGGTGTTGTACCATGTGAGCCCTGGGCGCGGCCTGAGGCCAGCGGTCGAGCCGATATTGATGATCGCGCCGCCGCCTTTCTCGCGCATATGGGGCACGAAAGCGTGAGCCATGAGAAAAATCGACTTCACGTTCACGGCGAAGACACGGTCGAACTCCGCCTCGTCGACTTCGAGCATCGGGCGGTTGCGATAAGTCGTGCCGGCGTTGTTGACGACGATGTCGACGCGGCCGAACGCGCCGATCGCCGCCTTGGCCGCGGCGTCGACCTGATCTTTCTTCGAAACGTCGCAAGCAAGCGCGATCGCCGCACCGCCGATCGTCGTCGCAGCCGCTTTCGCCGCCTCCTCGTTGTAATCGAGCACTGCGACGCGAGCGCCCTCTCGAGCAAAGGTTTCGGCGATGCCGAGGCCAAAACCCTGCGCGCCGCCGGTGACGACCGCGCTCTTTCCTTTCAGTCGCATGCCTCCTCCTCGAGCTCTGATCGCGCCGCCGCCGGCGACGGCAGGGGCCCTCCCGAACCCGTGCGATTATCAGGCCGGCGACGCCCTGGCGATAAAAAAAGGGCCCGCGACCCATCCTTCGTCGGGATGGGCCGCGGGCCCTTGAACGTGGTAAGCATCAAGCAGATATCAAGCCGTTTGCCGCGCCGCCGCCATCAGGCGGCCTTTCACTTGGAAATCTCATGCGCATCGAAAGCGACATCAAGCTCGACTTCAAAGACGTGCTCATCCGTCCGAAACGTTCGACGCTGAACTCGCGAAACGAGGTCGACGTCCACCGCACCTTCCGGTTTCTGCATACGGGAACGGAGTGGACCGGCTTTCCGCTGATTGCGGCCAATATGGACGTCACCGGGACGATTTCCATGGCGCGCGCGCTCGGCCGTTTCGGCGCGCTGACGGCCCTCCATAAGCACTATCCCGAAAGGGCGCTCGTCGACTTTTTCGCCAGCGAGGACGGCGCGCACGCTTTCTATTCGATCGGCACGACCGAGGCCGATTTCGCCAAGCTTGCCCAGGTGAGGAAGCGGACGACCATCAAGCATCTCTGCCTCGACGTGGCCAATGGCTATTCCGAGAAATTCCTGGACACCGTGAAGCGCGCCCGCGACGACAGTCCGGACGCGATCATTATGGCCGGCAATGTCGTGACCGGAGATATGACGGAAGCGTTGATCCTCGCAGGCGCCGACATCGTCAAAATCGGCATTGGGCCTGGCTCGGTCTGCACGACCCGCAAAGTGACCGGCGTCGGCTATCCGCAGCTCTCGGCGATTATCGAATGCGCCGACGCGGCGCACGGCCTGAAGGGGCAGGTCTGCGCCGACGGCGGCTGCACCGCGCCTGGGGACGTCGCCAAAGCCTTCGGCGCGGGCGCGGATTTCGTCATGCTCGGCGGCATGCTCGCAGGACACGACGAATGCGACGGCGAAATCCGATACGAGGAGCGCAACGGCGAGAAAGTGCCGGTCGGCATGACCTTCTATGGCATGTCTTCCGAAACCGCGATGAAGAAATACGCCGGCGGCGTCGCCCATTATCGCGCAGCCGAGGGCAAAACGGTCGAGACCCCCTATCGCGGCCCGGTCGAAAATACGATGGGCGAAATCCTCGGCGGCGTACGTTCGATGATGACTTACATCGGCGCAACTCAGCTCAAGGAAGTGTCGAAACGAACGACGTTCGTACGCGTCACGGCGCAAACCAACGATATTTTCGGAGGCTGAACAGCGCGCGATCCCATAAGCTTGGCGAAACGGCGCGGCCGTCGCTCGAGGGGCGATCGCTTCGCTTCACGCGGAGCGGAATCATGACGACTTCGCTGACCTACAATCCGCGAACCGATCCAGTGACCCGGAGCCTGGTCACGATCGGCGCGCTGATTGTCCTCTTCCTCGGCACGCATATTCCCCTGCCCGGGCTGAACGCTGAGCTACTGCGTCGCCTTTTGCTCGGGTCTTCGCAGCTCGGGCGGGCGTCGATTTTTACGCTCGGCGTCACACCGATCATTCTGGCCTACGTCATTCTCGAACTCTGCCGCGTGGCGATCCCGGCGCTGGCCCGTTGGGCGGCGGAGCCCGACCACGCCGGGCGCTGGGCGCGCATCGGCCGAGGTCTCGCTTTGGCCCTGGCCGGTCTCCAGGCCTATGGCGTCGCCGTCGGGCTGGAAAGCGTCGCCGGTTTCGCCGAGGAGGGCGGGTGGGCGTTCCGCCTCGGCGTTGTCGCGACCGCGATCGGCGCGACTGCGCTTCTCATAGTGCTCGCCGATCTCGTCACGCGGAGGGGATTGGGCGACGGCTTGCTTATCCTGCTCGCTGCGCCGCTCGTCGCGCGGGCGCCTCACAATCTGGCGTTTTTGATCGAACTGAGCCGGATGGGCGCGATTTCCGTCGGATCGCTGTTGCTGACGCTGGCGCTCGCCGCCGTCGCCATCGGCTTGCTGGCCGCGGCGAGTCTCGTCCGAAACCCGGCGCGGCGGTCGGGCCTTGCCAACGCCGAACTCGATATTTGGCCGCCGCTGCTCGCGACAAGCGTGCTTGGCCCGCTCGGCGCGGCGGCGGTCCTCTTTCTGGCTCCCGCCAACCTACCGGCGGCGCCGATAGTCCTGGTCGTCCATAGTCTTGCTCTGGCCGGGTTGATCGCGCTGTTTGCGGCCTTGCGCGCGCGAGCGGGGGCGGCGCCGCCAAATCTGGCGGCGGTCACGGCGGCCGAAACCGGCGTCTGCGTGGGCGCCGCGCTCTACGCCTACGGCTCTGGAATGTCGAGCGAAGCCGCCGGCCTTTGGATCATCGTGACCGTCGCCGCGGCTTTGAGTTGCTTCAGCAGGTCGGTGCGGCTCGAGACGCCGTCGCGCGGCCGGTTAGCGCCGGAGCAGCGAGCCCCGACTTTACGGCAACTTTAGACGCGAGCGGCGCGTTACGCGCGCTCACATGAAGGCGAGCCCAGCCTGATGAGCCATCTCCACTACTTGCCGATCGCGCTGCCGTTCTTCTCGATTCTGATCGGCGCGGTGTTCATTCTCATCGTCATCATGGAGCTCCGCGCGCTCCGCTACGCCTATCTGAGCATCGGGCTCAGCTCCGGCGCCTCGATGCTGGTGCTGATCGCCTCTCTCATCGGCAGTTATTTCAATATTCCGGTGACCGAATTGCCGGGCCGGCACGAAGTGACCGGAGAGGTGATTTATTTTTTCGGCGTCGGCTATGTCGTGCCGAGGGAAGTGGACTGGCCGGGGACCATCATCGCCGTGAATGTCGGCGGCGCGCTGATTCCGGGACTGGTCTCGATCTATTTGCTGTTCAATCACGATATCTGGCTGCGCGGCGTTTTGGCGATCGCCTGCGTCGCCGCCGTGACTCATTGGCTGGCGCAGCCCGTGCCTCACCTTGGCATCGCCCTGCCGACATTCGTACCGGCCGTCGCGACAGCCGCGACGGCTTTGATCCTCTCCTGGAGCCGCGCCGCGCCCTTAGCCTATATCGGCGGCAGCATGGGCACCCTTGTCGGCGCGGATTTGTTGAATCTCGACAAGATTCAGGGCCTCGGCGCGCCGGTCGCCTCGATCGGCGGCGCGGGGACATTCGACGGGATTTTCTTGACCGGCGTGCTGGCGGTCCTCATCGCCGGCATCCCCGCCGCCTTCCGCCGCGATCCTCGAAGGAAGTACGATACGGCGCGGCGCGGGCCCTGGGGGTAAATCTGTTCAACTCAGCAGCGCTTGCGCGCCTTCCCAGAGCGCGGTCGCGATTTCGCCGGCCGGACGGGCTCGCGCCAAGCCGGCGGACTGGCCGGCCCAGGCCTGCATCCGATCGATGTCGTTGCTCTTGACCGCCGCTTCGCGCATCGCCCGGGTCAGTCCGCGCTGGACCGGATAAGGCGCCGGCGCCGGCGCCTCGGGCGCCGTGGCGGCGCGGGCGTAAGCGGTGGCGAGGCTGCGGCCCGCCCGGCCCGAAAAGGCGCGCGTGACCAAAGTCTGCTCCGGCGCGCTCGCGCCGATCGCGTCCGCCCAAGCCGCCGGCAGTTTCGCTTCCGGACTGCGCAAGAAGCCAGTGCCGACCTGCACGGCCGAGGCGCCGAGGAGCAGCGCCGCCGCGACGCCGCGGCTGTCGGCGATTCCGCCAGCCGCGATGACCGGGATATTTACGGCGTCGACCACGGCCGGCAGCAGCGAGAAGAGGCCGACCATCCGGCTTTCGGCCTGCGCGGCGTCGAACGCGCCGCGATGGCCGCCCGCCTCCATGCCCTGCGCGACGATCGCGTCAGCGCCTGCGGCGGCGGCATTCATAGCTTCTGCTACGCTCGTAACCGTCGCGAACCAACGCGCCCCGCTCGCTTTCATCCGCTCGACAAAGGCGGGCGGGTAAAGTCCCATGATCGAGGAGATGATCGTCGGCCCAGCCTCCAGCATCGCCTCGCATTGGGCGGCGAAATCGGGCGGCGCTGCGTCGCCGGCCTCCGGCGCGACTTCCGGCCCCCATTGCGCAAGAAACTTCCGCACCGCCGCTTCGCGCGACGGATCGCGCCGAGGCGGCGGATCGGGAATCCAGAGATTGATTTGAAAGCCGCCATTGCCGCCGGCGCGGACTTCCGACGCCCAAGCCTTGATCGCCTCCGGCTGCATCAACAGCGCGCCGCAGGCGCCGAGCCCGCCTGCTTTGGCGACGGCAATGGATAGAGAAGGCGGGCAGGCGCCGGCCATCGGCGCGAGGAGGATAGGAATGCGCAGATCGTAAGCTTTGCAAAAAGCCTCCGCGCGAGCGAGGGCGGCGTTGGGCATCGACTACTCCTCAGGTTGCGCACGACGCTGGCGCGACCAACCGTGAAACTGCCCAGCGCCTATTGAATCGCGGTCAGCAGATTGGCGTCGCGGGTTAGACGCCAGCGGCCGTCGCTCTCCTTCCGCAAGATGGAGAGCGTGTAGCCCGTTCGACGAATCGGCGCCCCGCCTTCGGGCGTCATCGTCATCTCGATCCGATTGCGCAGATAGGCCCAGTCGCCGAGCACCTTGATCTCTTGAATCTCGTTCGTCCCGTCGAGTTTGACGCCTTTCATCCCGTCCGAAGCTGCGGCGAACGCCTCTTTGCCGAAAGGCGGCCGGCCAGGGACCATGAAGATCACGTCGTCGGTCATCAGGCCGAGCACGGTCGAGACGTCGCCGTCCTTGCTGGCGCGCATCCAAGTTTCGACCACGTCCCTTATGGCGCGCTCGTCCTCGCCCATCGCATCGTCTCCGACTTTGCCTGAACCCGCGGCTCGCGACACGAACCTCGCCCAAACGGATCCGTTCCTCGTCAGCCGCTCGCGCTTCAGCCGTGATTGATGATGATCGTCTTGGTCGCGCAGAACTCGTAGAGCGCCTCGAAGCCCTTCTCGCGGCCATGACCCGACTTCTTGACGCCGCCGAACGGCAATTCGACGCCGCCGCCAGCGCCGTAGCCATTGACGAAGACCTGCCCGCAACGCATCGCCCGCGCCACGCGAACCGAGCGCTTGGCGTCGCCCGTCCACACGCCGGCGATCAGCCCATAGGGCGTGCCGTTGGCGAGCGCGACCGCGTCGGCTTCGTCCTCGAACGGCATCATCGCCAGGACCGGACCGAAGACCTCGTCATTGGCGAGGACGTTGCCGCGCGGCACGTTCCCGAACAAAGTCGGCGCGACATAGAAGCCGGTCTTCGGCGCGTCAGGATCGAGCGCGCCTTCCGCGACGATCTCGATCCCGTCCTCCTTGGCCTTCGCCAGGAAGCCGTTCACCCGCGCTTGCTGCTTGGCGTTGATCATCGCGCCCATGTCCAGGTCTTTCTCGTGATGGCCGGCGCGCACTTTCGCGAATCGCTCGGCGATAATGTTCGAGAAAGCTTCGTAGGCTTTGCGCTCGATCAGCACGCGCGAGCCGGCCGAGCAGGTCTGGCCGCCATTCTGGATGATCGCGTTGATGAGGACGGGCGCCGCCGCTTCGATATCCGCATCGGCGAACACGACTTGCGGCGACTTGCCGCCGAGCTCCATGGTCACGCCGACATTGTTGCGCGCCGCCGCGGCCTGGATCGCCGCGCCGGTCTGCGGACTGCCGGTGAAGGAGATGAAGTTCACCTCGGGGTGAGCCGACAGCGCCGCGCCCGCCTCGCCGCCAAGGCCGGCGACGATGTTGAGCGCTCCATCCGGCAAGCCGACGTCGCGGGCGAGCTCGGCCATGCGGATCACGCTGAGGCACGCGTCCTCCGCCGGCTTGACCACGCAGGAATTGCCGCAGGCGAGCGAGGCCGCGACCGACCGGCCGAAAATCTGCGCCGGATAATTCCAAGGGATGATGTGGCCGGTGACGCCGTGCGGATCGCGCACGATCGCGACCGTATAGCCGTTGAGGAACGGGATCGTATCGCCATGCAGCTTGTCGGCGGCCGTGCCGTAGAATTCGAAATAGCGCGCCGCCGCGACCATGTCGGCTTTGCCCTGCTTCAGAGGCTTGCCGGTGTCGCGCGATTCGAGCGCGGCGAGCTCGGCGGAATGGTCGGCGATAGCCTGGCCGAGCTTGACGAGGAGGCGGCCGCGCTCGGTCGCGGTCAGCCTGCCCCAATCCCCTTCGAACGCCTTGCGCGCCGCCTTGACGGCGCGGTTGACGTCCTCCGGCCCGCTGCGCGCGATCTGGGCGAAAGGCTTGCCGTCCGACGGACAGAGCACGTCGACGACGCGCCCGTCCGCCGCGCCGACGCTGGCGCCGCCGATGAGATTGGCGCTGAATGGAAGGGCGGTTGCGGCGCCTTGGGCGGTCCGGACGTTCATGGGCGGCTCCTGAAGGATCGTTTGCGGCGCTTTTAGCAAATCCGCCGCGCTTGCGGCCAGCGCAGGGCGCATCCCTTCTCCCCGTGAAACGAGGGGTGGGGATTGGCGTTTCTCGGCTGCACGCTAAGTGATAGAAGCCCGGCTATGAACGCCCCCTCCATCCTCGCTGAGCGCGCCGCCGTTCCGGCCGCCAAGCCCTCGCTCGCAGGCTCCACCCGCGCCGAGATCGCCGAAGCCTTGCGCGGCCTCGGCCTGCCCGAGCGCGAAATCAAGATGCGCGTCGCCCAGATCTGGCACTGGATCTATTTCCGCGGCGCGACTGATTTCGACCAGATGCTCAACATCGCCAAGCCGATGCGCGCCGCCTTGGCGGAGCGCTTCACCTTGGCCCGGCCGGATATCGTCGCCGAGCAGGTCTCGGCCGACGGCACGCGCAAATGGCTGCTGCGCATGCCGAAGACCGGCCCTTTCGACAAAGGGGCCGAGATCGAATGCGTCTATATACCCGAGGCCGACCGGGGCACGCTCTGCGTCTCCAGCCAAGTCGGCTGCACGCTGACCTGCAGCTTCTGCCATACCGGCACGCAGAAGCTGGTGCGCAACCTGACCGCGGCCGAGATCGTCGGCCAGGTCCTCGTCGCCCGCGACCGGCTCGGCGATTTCCCCGGCGGCGTCGCGCCGAAAGACGGGCTCGTCCCCGCGGGCGAAGGCGTGCGCGCGGTCTCCAACATCGTCTTCATGGGCATGGGCGAGCCGCTCTACAATTTCGAGAATGTGCGCGAGGCGATCGCCGTGCTTTCCGACGGCGAAGGCCTGTCGCTGTCGCGCCGCCGGATCACGGTCTCCACCTCGGGCGTCGTCCCGCAAATGGCGGCGCTCGGCGAGCAATGCGGGACGATGCTGGCGGTCTCCCTGCACGCGACCAACGACAAGCTTCGCGACACGCTGGTGCCGCTGAACAAGAAATATCCGATCAAGGACCTGCTCGATGCGTGCCGGACCTATCCCGGCGCCTCGAACGCGCGGCGCATCACTTTCGAATATGTGATGCTGAAAGGCGTCAACGACACGCCAGCCGAAGCGCGCGCTTTGGTGCGCTTGCTCAAGGGCCTGCCGGCCAAGATCAATCTGATCCCGTTCAATCCCTGGCCGGGAACATCGTACCAATGCTCGGATTGGGAGACGATCGAGCGCTTCTCCGACATCGTCTTTTCCGCCGGCTACGCCAGCCCGGTCCGCACCCCGCGCGGAAGAGACATCCTCGCCGCCTGCGGCCAGTTGAAGAGCGAGACCGAGAAGCTGCGGGCGCGCGCCCGGCTGATGCTGGAGGAGAGCCTGGCGTTGGGCCAGGAATAAATCCCCTCTCCTCCGGAGAGGATTTTGGCGCAATTCGGCGCGGAGGCGCGTCAACACGGATTCGAGCTCATTGCAGACTCGGCGTTGGTAAAGCGAGTCAAGCGAACGTCGTAATCGGAAAACCATGCGTGCTGTTTGCCGTCGAGTTCGACGACCAGCTTCGCGCCATGACAATAGAAATCGACGACGAAACGATCGAACGGGACCTGCCGGCGAAACTTTGCGCCGTGAAAGCGGGAGCCGCGCAGGCGCCCCAGAGCAGGTCTTCCACGCGCGTCGGGCGTTTGCGCAAGGCGCGAGCGAATTCATGGCGCTCTGGAATCGTGGATTTTCCTGCCACGCCGGACCCCTCGCCTGTCATTCCCGCGCAAGCGGGAATCCAGCACGGTGTTTCCTTCAAGCGCGGCGGCGCCTGGATTCCCGCTTGCGCGGGAATGACACCACGCCTTCCTACCGCTGCACTTCTCCCTTCGGAGGAGAGGGAATTATCTGACCCCCGCCTTCAGCAGCTTGTAGTTGATCGCCTCGACCAGCGCCTGGAACGAAGCGTCGATGATGTTGGCGGAGACGCCGATCGTCGACCAGCGCGCGCCGGTCGAATCGCCGAATTCGACCAGGACGCGCGTCACCGCGTCGGTGCCGCCCTGGAAGACGCGGACGCGGAAGTCGAGCAGCTCCAAGTCCTCGATGTGGTTCTGGTACACGCCGAGGTCCTTGCGGAGCGCCAGGTCGAGAGCGTTGACCGGGCCGATCCCTTCAGCGGCCGAGATCAGCTCCTCGCCGCGGACCTTGATCTTGACGATCGCCTCCGAGGCGGTGACGAGATCGCCGACCGCATTGAAGCGGCGCTCGACATTGACGCTGAAGCGTTCGACTTCGAAGAAGCTCGGCGTCTCGCCGAGCATGGAGCGGGCGAGCAGCTCGAACGACGCGTCCGCCGCCTCATAGGCGTAGCCCTGCGCCTCCTTTTCCTTCACGCGCTCGAGAAGACGCGTAAGGCGCGGATCGTCGGGCGCGACCTTGACGCCGAGCCGCGCGAGCTGGGCGAGGAGATTGGACTTGCCCGCCTGATCCGAGACGAGAATCGCCCGGGCGTTGCCGACGCTTTCCGGCAGGACGTGTTCATAAGTACGGGGGTCCTTCAGCACCGCGGAAGCGTGAATGCCGGCTTTGGTCGCGAAAGCCGCCGCGCCGACATAGGGGGCCTGGCGATTGGGCGCGCGGTTGAGCAGTTCGTCGAGCGTGTGCGAGATGTTGGTGATCTCGCGCAGCGATTCGTCCGTCACGCCGATCTCGAATTTCTTGGCGTATTCGTCCTTGAGCAGCAGCGTCGGGATCAGCGAGACGAGATTGGCGTTGCCGCAGCGCTCGCCGAGCCCGTTGAGCGCGCCCTGGATCTGGCGCGCGCCGGCGCCGATCGCCGCGAGCGAGTTGGCGACGGCGTTCTCGGTATCGTTATGGGCGTGAATGCCGAGCCGCGCGCCCGGCACGACACGCGCGACCTCGCCGACGATCCGCGCCACCTCCTCCGGCAGCGTGCCGCCATTGGTGTCGCAGAGGACGATCCAGCGCGCGCCGGCCTCGAACGCCGCACGCGCGCAAGCTAAAGCGTAGTCGCGATTGGCCTTGTAGCCGTCGAAGAAATGCTCGCAATCGACCATCGCCTCGCGGCCGGCCTCGACCGCGGCCTTGACGCTCGATGAAATGCTCTCGAGATTTTCTTCGAGCGTCGCGCCGAGCGCGACGCGAACGTGATAGTCCCAGCTCTTGGCGACGAAGACGATGGCGTCCGCCTTCGCTTCTAGCAGGGCGACGATTCCGGGATCGTTCTTGGCCGAGCGGCCGGGCCTCTTCGTCATGCCAAACGCGGCGAAACGGGCGCGCTCGGTCGCCCTCGTCTCGAAGAATTTCGTGTCGAGCGGATTGGCGCCGGGATAGCCGCCCTCGACATAATCGACGCCGAGCCGATCGAGCAGCGCCGCGATCTGGCGCTTGTCCTCGAGCGAGAAATCGACGCCCGTCGTCTGCGCCCCGTCGCGCAAAGTGGTGTCGAAGAGATAGAGGCGTTCGCGACTCATGAGCAGCCCCTAATGCTTGGCCGCGCTGCCCGGCGCGGCGGCGCCGGCGAGCGTCTTCGTCATCGTCGTATTGGCGAGCCAGACGTCGCCTTTACGCAGGACATTGCGCCGTTCGGCGGTAAATCCCTGCCGCTCGAAGAGCGGCCGCGCCGTGTCGCTGACTTCGCTGGTCAGCTTTTTTACGCCGCGGGCGCCGGCGAGCTTGATCAGCGCGTCGAGCAACATTGTCCCAATGCCACGGCCGGCGACCGCCGGCGCGACGAACAGCATGTCGATGACGCCGCCTTTAAGACTGGCGAAGCCGACCGGCCCGCCTTCGACGACGGCGACGAGAGTCAGCGCGCCGGCGAGCCGCGCGGCGAAGGCCTCGACGTCGTCGCCGCCCGCCGCCCAGGCTTCGCGCTGTTCGTCATCGTAATCGTCGCCCGTGAGCTCCTCGATCGCAGCGCGGAAGATCGTCGCACAGAGCGCCGCGTCGGACGGGAGGTACGGGCGGAGGCTCGCCAGCGGGGCGCGATCGGCGGTCATCGTCCGCCCTCATTGGCGAATTGAACCACTGCGTCATGCCCGGCCTTGCGCCGGGCATCCACGCCATCGCGCGCTCCATCGCCACGTGGATGGCCGGGACAAGCCCGGCCATGACGGTTGAGAGTCATCGCGCGATCTCCCAAGTCGTTCGCAGCTCGCCGGTTCTGGGATCTTTGCTATCCTTCAAAGCGACTCCGATTTTCGCGAGTTCGTCCCGGATGCGGTCAGACTCCTTAAAGTCCTTTGCTTTTCGCGCCGCGTTTCGAGCCGCGACTAAGTTCTCGATGGCTTTTTCGTCGATGTCGCGACGTTGGTTCTTTAGCAGTTCCTGTACGTTCACCGTCAGATCAAATCCGAGAAATGCACACGTCCGTTTTAGATCGCACGCCGCCTTCCAGTCGCCGTTTCGCGCGCTGTCGGAAAGTTTATGCAACTCGGCGAATGCAAGCGGAGTGTTTAGGTCATCTGCCAAAGCACCCTCGACCGCCGGTGAAATGTCCCCGGACGCCGCGTCCGCCAATTTCGTATGATGGCGAAAATTATCCAACGTAGCGGCAGCGTTCTCGGTTTGCCTTTCAGTCCAATCGATCGGTTGGCGATAGTGAGTCATCATCATCTGAAATCGAATGACCTCTCCAGGCCACTTTTGCAGCAGCTCGTTGATCGTCACGAAATTCCCCAGGCTCTTCGACATCTTCTCGCCTTCGACCTGGAGGAAGCCGTTATGCATCCAATAATTCGCCATACGCGGCGTCGAAAAGGCGCAGCAGGACTGGGCGATTTCGTTCTCGTGATGGGGAAAAACGAGATCGATGCCGCCGCCGTGAATGTCGAAGATGTTCTTCGCCGGATCGTCGCAAGCCAGGCCGCCGCCGAACGGCTCCAGCAGCTTGGCCATCGACATGGCGGAGCATTCGATATGCCAGCCGGGCCGGCCAAGCGGAACGATGCCGCAGGGGCTCGGCCAGCCAGGCTCGCCCGGCTTCGACGGCTTCCATAAGATGAAGTCCATGGGATCGCGCTTGTAGGGCGCGACGTCGACGCGCGCGCCAGCGAGCATCTCGTCGAGCGAGCGCCGCGCCAGCGAGCCGTAGCGCGGCGCGCCGGGCAGGCGATCCATCGCCGCGGGCGAGAACAGGACATTGTCTTCGGCGACGTAGGCAAGGCCGCGCGCGGCAAGGCGCTCGATCAGCGCCTTCATCTTGTCAATGTGCTCGGTCGCGCGCGGCTCGTCGCTCGGCTGTAGGCAGCCGAGCGCGGCGACATCGTCGTGAAATTGCTTTTCGGTCGCCTGCGTCACCTTGGCGATGGCGTCGTTCAGCGGCAGGCCGGGAAAATCTTGCGCTGCGCGGGCGTTGATCTTGTCGTCCACGTCCGTGATGTTGCGCACATAGACGACGTGATCCTCTCCGTAGAGATGGCGCAGGAGTCGAAACAGCACGTCGAAGATGATGACCGGCCGCGCGTTGCCGATATGGGCGTAGTCGTAGACCGTCGGGCCGCAGACATACATGCGCACATTCCGCGGATCGATCGGTTCGAAAACCTCCTTCGACCGCGTCAGCGTATTATAGAGCCGCAAAGGTCCCGACATATTCGTCCCGACAATTCGCGCGGCGTCGCGCCTGGCCGGCTGTTGCGTCGCTTTTCAGATCGGAAGTGAAAAAAGACGGGCGCCAGCCAGCGAAGATGCTAGCGGCGAATGATAATAATCCGGCAAAGGCAGGATTGGCCCGACATGGCCTCTCTTTCTCGCAGGCGACGCAGGAAGTCAAGGAGCCCGCGCCCCAGGGTCATTCCCGCGCGGGCGGGGATCAGACTGCGCCAGTGGTGAGGCGCGACTGTTTTGGATTCCCGCTTCGCGGGAATGACGACGTCGTTAACCCAAAATACACGCGGCCGAATCATCTTTATGGCCTCGCCTCCGACGTTCCTTAGAGCTTGCTGAAAAGCTGAGCGCATGCGCCTTTTTGCGTCCGCCTTCCTCGTCGCCTTGTCGTCTCTCGCCCTTACCGCCAGCGCCGCCGAGCCTGGCCAAGCGGCTCAATCGCAGAATTTCATCATCGCCGCATCCGACGGCTATGGCGTGCAAGACTGCCTGGGCGGCGAAGGCGGTTGCGGCCAGGCGGTCGCCGACGCCTGGTGCGAGGCGCATGGCCGTGGGCCGGCGCTCGCCTTCGGCAAAACAGACGACGTGACGGGCGCAATCGCAAGCCACGCCGCGCCGAAAATGCCGGCCGGCGCCTATTTCATCACCTGCGGCGAGTAAGCTCGTTCAGCGCAAGAAGTCCGCGCATTTCGGCGCATCGGCCCCGCCGCCCCACGGCTGGATGGGCACGCTCGAGGTCGAATTCTTCGGCGAGCCCTCGACCAGCTTATCAGAATAGACCATGTAGATCAGAACGTTGCGCTTCGGATCGCAGCCCCGGACGATCTGCATCTTTTTGAAGAAGATCGAGCGGCGCTCTCTGAAGACGACGTCGCCCTGTTCGAATTTATCCTTGATCTTGATCGGCCCGTATTGCCGGCAGGCGAGCGATACGTCGGACGTCTGCTCGGCCAGGCCGAGCGCGCCTGCGACGCCGCCCTTTTCTGAAGCCGTGAAATAGCAGGCGACCCCGTCGACGATCGGATCGTCGATTCCATAGGTCGCCAGTTTGTCGTTCGGCGTCAGCAATTTGAAAGTCGTCGACTTGCGGAAAATCAAGTCCGGCTCGCCGGATTCGGCCCAGGCCGCGCCCGCCGCTAAAACGGCGACCGCGGCAATGAGGGGCGCAAGAAAACGCAATTTCATGAAGTTCGCCTCCGGCGCGCTCTGTTTTCTCAAGCCGGGCGGCCGGCTGAATGCGATGACAAAATAAGTTTTGCGCGGCGCGGCGCAAGGCGCAGCGGCGAAGCGGTTTTCCGCGCCGCGCATTGCCCGCGGCGGCGCCCTCGCCTAAACAGACGAAAGGCGGCCGGCCGGCGGATCGACGCGTTCTGTCGGTTTCGGCAAGCCTGTCGAGGCGACATGGATGTCTTGATCATCGGTTCGGGCGGGCGCGAGCATGCGCTGGCGCTGGCGCTGAAGAAATCGCCGCGGCTCGGCCGTCTGTTCATTGCGCCCGGCAATGCAGGCGCGGCGGACATCGCCCAGCAAGTCGCGCTGGCGGTCGGCGACCATCGCGCCGTCATCGACTTTTGCCGCCGGGAGACGATCGGGCTCGTCGTCGTCGGCCCGGAGGCGCCGCTCGTCGCCGGCCTCGCCGACGATCTCGAAGCCGCAGGCGTCGCCTGCTTCGGTCCGAGCCGGGCCGCGGCGCGGCTTGAGGGCTCCAAGGGCTTCGCCAAGGATTTCTGCCGCGAATTCGCGATTCCGACCGCAGCTTATCGGCGCTTTCGCGCTCTCGAGCCGGCGCTCGCTTATCTGCGCGAGAAAGGCGCGCCGATCGTCGTCAAAGCCGACGGCTTGGCGGGGGGGAAAGGGGTCGTCGTCGCCGCCGCCTTGGCTGAGGCGGAAGCGGCGCTCCGCTCGATGTTCGACGGCGCCTTCGGCGCGGCGGGCGCGGAAGTCGTCATCGAGGACGTCCTCGAAGGAGAGGAAGTGTCGTTTTTTGCGCTCAGCGACGGCGAGCGCGCCGTCCCTTTCGCCAGCGCGCAAGATCATAAGCGGGTGGCGGACGGCGATGCGGGGCCGAATACCGGCGGCATGGGCGCCTATTCGCCAGCCCCGATCATGACCGAGGCGATGTCAGCCCGCGTGATGGAAGAAATCATCGCGCCGACCATCGCCGGCATGCGCGCCCGCGGCGCGCCGTTTCGCGGCGCGCTGTTCGCCGGGCTGATGATCGGCCCCGACGGGCCGAAACTTATCGAATACAATGTCCGCTTCGGCGATCCGGAAGCCGAGGTCGTGTTGGCGCGCTTCCAAGGCGACCTCTTGGAGCTCCTACTCGGCTGCGCGCGCGGCGCGCTGCCAAAAGCGTCGCCGCTTTTTAGCGATCAGACGGCGCTGACCGTGGTCCTTGCCGCGACGGGCTATCCTGGCCCGCCCGTGAAAGGAACGGAAATACGCGGCCTCGAACGCGCAGCAGCGACGCCGGGCGTGATCATCCATCATGCCGGCACCCGGCGCGAAGGCGGCCGCTTCCTCGCCGATGGCGGCCGCGTGCTCGCCGTGACGGCGTTGGGCGCCTCGGTCGGCGAGGCGCAAAACCGCGCCTACGCCGCTGTCGACGCCATCGATTGGCCGGAGGGTTTCTGCCGCCGCGACATCGGCTGGCGGGCGATCGCGCGCGAACGCGGGCCCGACGCGCTGCAATCCAATGGGATGGAGCGAACCATCGCCGGGAGGCGCACATGAACGCGACCAGGGATTTCTTCCCCGGCTTCGCGACGCGTTTGGTCGCCGCCCCCGCTGGGTCGATCTTTACCCGGATTGGCGGAAGCGGTCCGCCGCTTCTCCTGCTCCACGGTTTTCCGCAGACTCACATCGAATGGCGACGGATCGCGCCGGCCCTGGCCGAGAAGTTTACGCTCATCCTGATGGACCTTCGCGGCTATGGCGCCTCCTCGGTCCCTCGAAGCGAAAACGGCGCCGCCTATGCGAAGCGCGAAATGGCCAAGGACGCAATCGCCGTGATGGCGGCGCTCGATTACGAGCGCTTCGCCGTGATCGGCCACGACCGCGGCGCGCGCGTCGCTTATCGCCTGGCGCTCGACGCGCCCGACCGCGTCGAGAAGCTCGCCGTCATCGACATCATTCCGACCGGCGAGATGTGGCGCAGCATGGACGCCGCGCGCGCCATGCAGACCTACCACTGGCTGTTCCTCGCCCAGCCGGCGCCGATGCCGGAAACGCTGATTCGCGGCGCCCCAATCGCTTGGCTCAAGCACACGCTAGCGAGCTGGACGGGCGACAAGAGCCTTGCCGCCTTCGCCGACGCGCTTGACGCCTATTGCGCCGGTTTCGATCAACAAGATCGCATCCACGCCTTTTGCGAAGATTATCGCGCCGGCGCGACGATCGACCGGGGCTTGGATGACGAGGACCAAGCCGCCGGCCGCCGCATAGCTGCGCCTTTGCTGGCGCTATGGGGCGCGAAGGGCATTCCCAGCGAAGGCGGCGACCCGCTCGCGATTTGGCGCCGCTGGGCGATCGAGGTTCAGGGCCGCCCCATTGCAGGCGGACATTTCCTGCCCGAGGAAAACCCGCAAGAGACCGCGGCCGCGCTTTTGGACTTCTTCGCCGCCGCGCAATGAATCCGACGCCAGCCCAATCGAGCGTCAAGTCGTCGTTGTCGCTCGGCGTCGCGCTGGGCGGCGGCGGCGCGCGCGGCATCGCCCATATCGTGATCCTTGAAGCGCTCGACGAGCTCGGCTTGACGCCGGCGGCGGTTTCCGGCGCCTCGATCGGGGCGATTATCGGCGCCGCCTATTGCGCCGGCGTGGAGGCCAAGCTTCTGCGCGCTCATACGCTCGGCGTCATGCGCGATCGAAGCAGCGTGATGGGGAAATTGCTGCGCGCGCGGGTCGGCCGCTTCGCCGATCTCCTCCGGGGCGCGCTCGCCAACCCGATCATGCTCGACGCAGAAATCTTTCTCGAGATGTTCTGGCCGGAGGACATGCCGCGGCGGTTCGAAAGTCTGGCGATACCTTTCCAGGCTGTCGCCGCCGATTTTCACAATCGCTGCGAAGCGGTGCTTTCGTCAGGCCCGCTCGCGCCCGCCGTCGCCGGCTCGATGGCGATGCCTGGCCTGATCAAGCCCGTGCAACTGGACGGGCGGCTGCTCGTCGACGGCGGCGCGGTCAACCCCTTGCCTTACGACCTGCTGTTCGATCGCGCCGACATCGTCGTCGCCGTCGACGTCACGTTCGGCGCGTTGCGGGGGCGCAACGATCCGCGACCTTTCGAGACCATGTTCGGCGCCGCGCAGATCATGCAAGGCGCGATCACCGCGCAAAAACTGAAGCTGCGACCGCCGGACATGCTGATCCGTCCGCCGGTTCAGCAGTTCCGGGTGCTTGAATTCTTTCGCGCCGCGCAGATCCTTCGCGCCTGCGACTTCGCCAAGGAGCATTTCAAGCGCTCGCTTGCCGAGAAGATCGAAGCGCGACTCAAATGAAGCGGGCGCCGCGCGAAATTTGCGCGCCGCGGGCGAGCGCTTCGCCTGACATGGCGGCTCTTCCCGCCCGTTGCGCCTCGACGATTGTTATCGCGCCGCGGCCGCAGGCGACGACGAGGGACTCGTCGAGGACTTCCCCTGGCGCGCCCTCGCCTTCCGCCGCTCGCGCGCGCAGAATCTTCACCCGCTCGGCGCCGTGACCGAAGTCAATCTCCGAATAGGCCCCCGGGGCCGGCGACAGGCCATGAATCTGATTGCGAACCGTTTCGGCGTCGGCTGACCAGTCGATCCGCGCCTCCGCCTTGTCGATTTTCTTGGCGTAAGTCGCGCCTTGTTCGGGTTGCGGCGCGAACTCCAAAAGCCCCCGTTCGAGCGCCGGCAAGGCGCGCGCCATCAAATCGGCGCCGAGCCGCGCGAGCTGCTCGGCAAGATCGCCGGCAGTCGCTCCGGGCGCGATCGCGATCCGTTCGACGAGCGCCACCGGGCCTGTGTCCAGCCCCTCCTCCATCCGCATCACGCAAACGCCAGTTTCGCGGTCGCCGGCCATGATCGCGCGCTGAATCGGCGCGGCGCCGCGCCAGCGCGGCAGCAGCGAAGCGTGGAGATTGAGGCAGCCAAGCCTAGGAGCGGCGAGGATCGGCGCAGGCAGAATCAGCCCGTAAGCGACGACCGCCGCGACGTCGGCCTGGTGCGCGCGGAACGTCTCCTGCGCTTGCGCCTCGCGCAGCGTCATCGGAGTGAAGACGGGGATTGCATGTTGCTCGGCCGCGAGGTGAACGGGCGTCTTGGTCGGCTCGAGTCCGCGCCGGCCGGCCGGGCGCGGAGCCCGCGTGTAGACGGCGACGACCTCGTGCCCCTGCCCGATGATCTCGAGCAGCGTCGGCGTCGAGAAGGCCGGCGCGCCCATGAAGACGATGCGCATGCGCGGCCGGATAGCACCGGCCCGGCCGAGGGTCAAAAGTAGCGCCGGACGCGCTCTTCTCGCCTGCGCCGTTCTGGCTTACGCTTCAGCGATGAGCAGCGTACGCGCAAAGACGGCGCAAGGCCCCGCTCATAAGCTGGCCTTGCGCGTCTATTACGAAGACACCGATTTTTCCGGGCGCGTGTACCACGCGTCCTACCTGCGTTTTCTTGAGCGCGGACGAACCGAGTGGCTGCGCGCGCGCGGCGTCGCGCAGCAAGATTTGGCGCGGGATGGCTCGATCGTTTTCGTCGTCCGCCGGCTGACGATCGACTTCGTCAAACCGGCGCTGATGGACGACATGCTGACCATCGACACGCGGTTGGCGAGCTTAGGCGCGGCCTCGTTCGATTTTGCGCAAGCGATTCTGCGCGACGGAGCGACGCTGGCCGAGGCCCTGGTCAGCGTCGTCGCCCTGAAGGCCGGCCGCCCGTCGCGCCTGCCGGCGGAGCTGCGCGCGCGTCTGGTCGACGGGGCGGCGGCTTGAGGCGCGATTGCCCGCTACCCATCGCCGCGCTCCATCAAGCCGTCGATGCGCGCCGCAAGCATCTCGATCCTCTCGCCCAACCGGTTCTCCATGTCGCGCAGATCCGCCCGTGTCGGCAGCGCCGCCGCCGCCTCGCGCAAGCGGCACTGGTCGTCATGAAGCTGCGCTAGGCGGTCGGCAAGGCGCAACCAGGCGGCCTCATTGGTTTGCTTGACCGCGGCGAGTTCGACCTTCTGCCACTCCAGCGACGCTGCGGTACGATCGAGGCGCGCGGCGAGACGCCAAGCGAAGGCCGCGGAGCCGAGCACGGCCGCGGACAAGCCGGAGGCTACCCATTCGATGAGGCCCCAGGGCGTGTCGTTTCCGATTGCGAGGCTCATGCGACATGTCCCATCTTCCGCGCAGACGGGCGCCCCGTTCGCGCATGGCGGCGGGGCGCCTCTCAGTTCAAGCTTTTGGCGAGACCTGGTTCCAAATCTCAGTCGCGACCTGCACGGCCGCCTGCGCGATGACCGCGTAGGGACCGAGCGAGGTCCAATCAAAGCCCGCTGCGAAGTGCAGGACGGCGGGCACGATTGCGCCGATTGCGCCGGTCGCAAGATGGCGTACGAGATCTGAAGGCATTTGCTTTCTCCTTTCACGTTGAAATGAAGGACCGCGCGGGCGCTCGCGCCCGCCGCTCGGTCAATCGGTCGGTTCGGCGCCAAGTTCGTTCGTCAGAAGCGCCAACGCGTCGCGCCGCGCCGCGTGAACGCGCCACGCCCAAAGCTGCGTCGCGAGCAGCCCCGCTGCGAGCAGGACGAGGCCGACCCACCAAGCGGGCGCGAAGGCGCTGCGCCAATGCGCCGCGGCGAGAGACGTCACGACGATGATTGCGGCGCGGCGGCGCGCCGCGGCGCCGGCGGAGTCGGCGTCGGCAACAGCCTGGGCAATCGTACTTTGCGTGATCGCGGCGGCGCGTATTGGCGGAATATCGGCGGGCGTCAGAAAGCCGTCGCGATCCATGGCCGCCGGGAGGGCGGGCAGCGGCGAACCGGGTTGCGCTGCAAGCGCCATCTTCAGGCTTTCGGCTTCGACGCCGGCGACGCGGCGCGCCCAGCCCCGGCCAAAGGCGCGCCAGCTCCGCAGACCCTCCAAAAAGGAAAGACGTGAGCGCGAATAGGCCTGAATGCGCGCCGCCACGGAAAGGCGGGCGCCGCCTGCCTCCACCTTCTTCAGCCGGCGCAGGGCGGCGCCCGGTCCGGAATTATACGCGTCGTCGCTGACCGCATGATCCAATCCCGCCGGCAAATCGTCGCCGCCGATCGGCCGCCAGTAATGTTCGACGAATATGGACAACGCCTCGTCGGCTGTGAGCTTGGCGATGTCGCGTGTAGGGTACGCCGCCGCCGCAACTCCCCACTTCGTCCCTTTAAGCAGGCCGACCCCGACTTTTCCGCCGGTCCAGTTGCCGGGATCGCGTCGGTCGAGCGACAGCTTGTCGCCGCCCTCCCATTTCATCGTTGCGAGAAAACACGGCATGCGATTGGCCGCGGCCATCGGCGTTAAATCCCGCCGACGGCATGCGCGACCCTGCCGGCGTCGGCGGCGACAGGCGGCGGCGACGCGACGCAAAAGAGAGCTTGGGCCATGATCCGCTCCTTCGATGGTCGACGAATTTGGTCCCCAATCCGACGCGCGCGACCGCGGCCTCGAGCGGCGCGGTCTCGGATGAGAGGCTAAAACGACCTGCCGCGAAGGCGCGGCGGCGGCGGGTCGGCGCTCGTCGCCTCGGACGGCGCCCCAGCCATTCGCGCCGCCCTGGACAAAGCTTGAACCGCGGCGACGACAAGTCCGACCTGATCGATCGGATTGTTAGGCTTGTTCGCAGCGGCGCAGATTGCGTCGGCGACCAAAGCCAGCCGCGCCAGAGTCGCCGAATGCGGATTTGCGTCTTCGAGCGCGTCGATCAGCGGATCGCTCGCCGCGCAGATCGTCGGCAGGTCGGCATAAACGCCGGCGACGACCGCCTCGCCTTTGGCGGCGGCCGAAATCCAAGGCGACGACGCGCCGCCCGCGCTGAGCAAGAAGGCGAGCAAAGGCGCAAGGAGATGCGCGGCCATGGGCGCTCCTTTAACGTTGCTGTCGATTGAAAAATGCCTGGCGCTAAGGGCGCGCCCTCGGCGGTCTCAAGAAGTTGGCGCGCCGCAGAGCAGGTATTGGATCGAGACGCGGACTTGGCCGCCGGTGAAATTGCCGCCGTTCGCGGTCAGCTTGATTGTCGACGGCGCGTACCACGCGGTCGGGCCGATCACGCCGACATTGTTCGATCCAGCCGCAATTCCGAGATTCGAGCCGAACTGGCCCGAGCTTCCGCCCGCGCCGCCGGTCGAATTCGTCGTCGCATCGACATTGTAGGAGCTCGCGCCGGTGATCGCGGCGACGACATAAACCGACACGGCGATCACAATTGCGCGGTTGGGGATTTGCTGCGTCGAGGTCGAAGTCGCTCCCGAACAGGCGATGACGTCCTCGATTACGCCGAGTTGGACGGCCGAGCCATGCGAGCCGTGGGTTTGGATATTCCCGGCGACGTCGAGCGGCGCGCCGGGCGACGTGGTGCCGATCCCCACATAACCCGTATTGTCGATCCGCATCGCCTCGGCGCCGCCGCCGGCGGCCGTCGCGTTGTTCGCGGTCACGCCGAATGTGATCGCGGCGCCGTTCGCGGTCGAAGTCCAAGCCTGGGTGGTGACAAAATGAATGGAGGCCGCAGGGGCCGTGAACGCGGAGCCGTTATCGCCTGCGCCGGTATAGCCGGCGAGGGTGTCGCCGGCTTGGACGGCGGAGAATGTTCCGGGAGCGCCGCTGCGCGACGCTTCGCCCAAGAACGTGTTCTTGGGCGGCTGCGACCCGTTTCCGTAGGCTTGTCCGATCAGTATCGGAGCGCTCAGCGAGCCGGCCAGGATTGCGTAAGCGCCCGATGCGCTAAGCACGCCGCCCGCCGCATTAGCGACCAACGAAGCGAATGTCGACTGATCGACGATCGTCCATGCGTTTGCGCCGTTGCTTTCGAGCGCCAGGTATCCATAGGCGCACGCGATGACCGCGCTGGCCGCGCCGTTGATTGTATCGGCGCCCGCCCGGCTGAGAGCAATCGTCTTGACCGGCGAGCATGCGCCGGATTCGTCGATGACCGTAAGCGTCGCGCCGACCGGATAGGAGGATGCGGCCGGCAAACTCACGATCCGCGCGGCGGTGATCGCCGTATACGCGACCTGCCGATCGGTGATTTTGACCGAATAATTGGCGTCCGAGACGGCCGATCTGGCCTCCAGCGCATGCGGCCAACCGCCCGCCGTCGCCCCGTCATGGACATGCAGCCGCATCGTGTCGGTCGCCGGCGTCGCTTCGCCTTGCGCGCCGACGAAGGCCGCGATCTGCGATTCGGTCCCGCGTCTCAGTTGAAGCTGCTCGCTCATGAGGCTGCTCCTAGGTCAATCAGATCGATCGTCGTCCCGGGCGCCGAGCCGAAATTGTCGGAGACTGAGGCGGCGACAGAGACCGGCCCGAGATCGACCGGCAGCCCGGTCTGAAGCTGGGCGAAAATAGGATTGATCACGCCGACCCCCTTGGTCTGGTACGAATAGGCGACGCAGGAGGCGAGACTCTGCAGGCCCGAGAAAAATATGTTGAAGCTCTGAAACTTCAGCCAAAGCGTCGCGCCGATGTAATTGGCCGGCAGGTCGTATTTCACGACGGCTTCGTCGAGACGATAGAAAGCCGCATTGGCCGCGTGCGCGGCTGGGCTCGTCCCATACATGCCGCGCTGCAGACCGGTGAGATTGTATTTATAGAGCGCGGCGAGCGTCGCCGTTTCGTAGGCGAGCAGCTCATTGTCGACGAGCGCCAGCGTGACGCCCTGCTGGGCCGAAGCTTTCGTCGCGCCGTCGAGTTCGCCGTCGCTTTCCGTCAGATTGATCGGCAAGGCGTTGGTCGTATCCCAACCGCTGACGGCGGTGATCGCGCCGAGGAGAAAACCCTGCCGCATCGGCTGTGTGATCGTGCCGATCTGCGAGTAGGTGACGTTATCGGTCGAGGCCCAGACATAGGCGCCGCCCCAATTCGGGTCGGCGACGCCGCCCGAGCCGCCCGATGCGCCGACCCAGAGCTGCGGGACGCCGCCGGTCAGAACGGGCGGCGGCTCGTAGATCAGCGGGGCATTGACGAGATCGGGGACGATTCCCTGATTGAGCGACGCGCCGGCTGGGATTTGCGTCGGGTAAAGACTGGGCGTTGACACCCCGATCGTCATCTCCTCGGCCGTGACGGTCAGAATTCCACTGTCTCCCTCCTCGATCGAGACGATGCGGACGGGGTAAGCGGCGAGCGCCAAACCGGCGTCGTTGATCGTCACCACGTCCATCGGATCGAGCAGGCAATATTCCCACGACAGTTTGAACGTGAAGTGCGCCCGCACATAAAGGCCGCGCTGCAGGAGCGCCTGCGCGGCCATCGCGCCGGTCAGCATCGGATCGCAGATTTCATGGGCGGTGATCGTCGGGCCGACCAAGGGGCCGTAAAGCTCGATTTGCGATTGATCGCGCGCTTCGACCGTCTGCATCGCGTATTGGTTGGTCCGGGCCGAGACTTCGAGGCGCTGGATTGTCGGCAGCGAGAACGGATCGAGCCGTGAGACCAGGACAGGATCCTCGTTGCCCTTGGCGACGACAAAATCGTGATCGGTGAGATCGTAGATCGGCGCTATGCTCGGATTGAACGTATAGCCATGGCCGGTTACCGGCGAATCGCCATAGGGGATGAATCTGAGCCGGCCGCCGCTCCATACAGCAGCGCAATTGAGAATCTGCAGCCAGCGCGCCAGGATGCTCGCCGCCTGTTCCTGATCGATCAACGCCGGGCTGAAGCAAAAGCCCATCGCCCGGCAATAGGTTTGCAGCGACGAATCGCCCGAGGCGCCGAACAAGGTGGTCGCATCGACGCTGGCGCCGTCGAAGCCGAGGCCGTATTGCGGATTGACGAGAAAATCGCTGATGACCTGGGCCGGGTCGGCGTCGACGCCGTTGATCCCGGTTCCAGCCAGGAGACCGATCACCTCGAAATTGTGGTTGCCGATATTGGCCGAACTGCCGAGTCCGTAGCTCGCCGCACAAATATACGCCGTGCCCTGATAGGCGAGCGCCTGATTGGGATAGGCGGCGTTCAGATAGCCCCATACCGTCTGCGGCGTCGTTCCGTTGAACAGCGTCAGGCCAAGCTGGGCGAGCGTATAGGTCGACTGGTCGCGCCAGATGATCCCCATTCCGCCGATCGGCCCCTCGGCGAGGCCCATGATGATGTCTGCGGTGTAATTATAGCTCGTCGTCGCTTTCGACGGGCCGCCCTTGCCGGTCGACTTCGTCTTGACCGGATTGGCTTTGAAGTTCTGGTACCAGAGCACGTTGGCTGAAAGCTTGTTCTGGCCCCAGATGATCGGCACGGGTAGCGTGTTGACCGATGTTTGAAGTTGCAGGCCGGTATAGTCCGGGCTGACGGCGCGTTTCGATTTGGCGGTGCGCAGAAAGCTCACGACGCTGGGCTCCACAAGCTGAAATAGCGCGCGTCGGCGAGCCGCTCCGCCAGCTCTGCGTTGCGGCCGACCTCCTCCTCGAGCACGATCTGCGCCGGATGGAAGGCGTGGACGATGGCGAGCGGCTCGGCGCCCGTGACGATCCCGCCATGGCTATAGCAGCGGCCATAGCGGAAGAGGGCGACGTCGCCCGGCGCCGGCTGCGCGACGCGCGTCGCGCGCGCCAGCAAATGGCCGAGATACCTCTCCTCGCTGCGATGCAAATGCCAATCCGGGGCATAGGGCCGCGGGTCGAACGGCTCGACGAGACCGAGATCGACAAAGACGCGGACCAGCAGCATGCCGCAATCGACGCCGACGCCCTTGACGTCCGCGCAGTTGTGATACGGCGTGCCGATCCATTCGCGCGCCGCGGCGACCACCGCGGCGCGGGCGCCAGTCGACGACCTGACCTTAGGGCAAACTAAATCGTGAGCCATTGGAAATATGACGCCTCGGCGATTGCAATAGACAAGGTTCGTTGAGCAACCTGGCCGAGAGGCATGAGTTTGAGGCCCAGATTGCAATGTTTTGGAGCTTCTCAACGGCGATACAGAACGAACACGACCGTCGGATCGCCAACGCCGCAAAGGGCGGCGATCGCGCCAATCGACTGTTTCCGTCGCGGCCAATCACGCGTCTTGTTATCGGTTGAGCGCTATTGGGCGATTATGGTCGAGTTTCAGCCGCGCGGTTTTTCGAGGGCTCGTATTTTAGTGTTGGCGCTCGTTGGCTATGGTACAAAAAGATCGGAGAGCTGAACCTTAGCGGCGGATATCGCGTAGAGTTCCGGACTAAATGAATCTGTTTGGGATATTTATAACGCGGCCGTCGCAGCGGGCTTGGAATAGGCCACTCGCTGTAGCCCCACGCCCCTCGGACTGCAAAGTCTTCAAAATGTGTCGATAAGCTTATCGATTCTAGGACCGTCGATATGAGGTTTTCCGTTCGGAGCGTAACCAAATTCCCGCCCTGTCTGGGTTCGCGGCAATTAGCGCCGATTAACCCATGACCAGCCGCCGCTGCGCAGGCGCCAATAACCGCCCTGCCCCCAGGAACGTGCGGTGTGACCGGGCGCAAGCATCGAAAGCAGCGTTTCGAGCAGGCCCGCTCCTTGCGCGCCCGCCTCGTCGGGCGGCGGCGTATCGCTATAGATCAAGGGCGAATTGGCGTCGGCGCGCTTTCCGTAGCGGATTTTGCCGGTATCCCAATCCCCGCAGACCACGAGGTTCTGATCTTTAGCGAGGATGCACACCGCGCGGATGCGGCCGTCCAGCATCCGCGTGAACGTGACCAACAAGCCGTCCGGCCTTTGAAACACGTAGGATGCGGAGTCCTGCGCCACAGTCTCGACGCCGCCGTGCTTCTTCGCTTCGGCGATCAACGAGTTCCAAGCCTTGTCGCGCTCAGGGGTTCCCGCGAAAGCGGCCCCGACAGTAAGCGCCGCCGCGACGCCCCAAATAAAGCCTCGCATCTCTGGCTCCCAGCCACGTAAGTTATGCAGACCGCACGGTAATTGGTGTTATTATCTGAGTATAGATAAATGACGCCCGTTTATCGTCTTTTTCTCCGGTTGGCGGACCCGTAGCTGCCGCAACGTCAGCGCAAATTGCGAGATCCAGCGTCGGATCCCAACTCGTGTCAATTACAATGCATTTTCACGTAGTACCTCTCGTTGATCGAACCGGATTCGAGAGATAACTTTCGACGGACGCTTCGGAGCTCTCAATGGCGATACAGAACGAACACGGCCGCTTGATCGCCAACGCTGCGAAAGCGGCTCTCGCGCCGATCGGCTGTTTCCGTCGCGGCCAATCACGCGTTTGGTTGTCGGATGAACGCTATTGGATAATCTTAGTCGAGTTTCAACCAAGTGGTTATTCGAAAGGCTCGTATCTCAACGTCGGAGCGAGCTGGCTTTGGTCGGAGCTGCAGAAATCGGCGCTGTCCTTCGATCATCGCGATCGTGTCCATGACGCCGGGTTCGCGCCTTTCGAAAGCACGGAGCAGTTTCGGCCTTTGACCAAGGACATGGCGCAGCGCGCCGCTCGGGAAGTCCTAGCATTGAGGAAGAAGTTTCCTTCCATTGAGGCGATCAGCCGCCATTTGAGCGCGAAGCCAAAATCGAGTGATTGGGGTTTCTTCCATGCGGCCGTCGCCGCAGGACTCAATCACGATGCCGATTCCGCACATTCTTTTTTTCGGCGGCTCGACGCCCTGCCCGCCGCCTTCGCCTGGCAACGGGAGCTCCGTGGCGAAGCAGCGCGACTCGTTCGGGAGCTCAATGACCTCGACAGCTTTCGTAAAACTGTTGCCGAAGGAATCAGGCGCCGTCGCCTCGCGATTGGATTACCATCAATCGATGATTGCTTCTGGCCAGTTGAAAGAAAGGCTCCAGAAGCCGTCTAGCCTCTGTAGGATTCTGTCGACTCGCTTGTCGGTGACCCTGTCGTATCGATCCTCGGATCATGTATGAGCGACTGTCACTGAGCCCTGGAACAGGTGGAACTATCGGATCGGTTTGGGACGGCTGTTGACTAGGCCCCACTGAGGTGGAAAGGGCGCAGCAAGCTCGCTTGGGTTCCGCGCCAAAAGCCTCAGCGATTGCGATAGACAAAATTCGTTGAGCAACCTGGCCGAGAGGCATAAGTTTGAAGTCAAGATTGCAAATGCTTTAGAGCTACTCAATGGCGATGCAGAACGAACACGGCCGCTTGATCGCCAACGCTGCAAAGGCGGCTCTCGCGCCGATCGGCTGTTTCCGCCGCGGCCAATCACGCGTTTGGTTATCAGACGAGCGTTTTTGGGCGATCATGGTCGAGTTTCAGCCGAGCGGTTTTTCGAAAGGCACGTATTTGAACGTCGGCGCTAGTTGGCTCTGGTACCGGAAGAGCAATCTAGGGCTGAATTTTAGCTACGGCTATCGTGTTGCAGATGTCGGATTTATTCCATTCGAAGCGCCAGAACAATTTCGACCCCTCATAGGACGCGCAGCAGCTCGCGCCGCAGACGAGGTGCGCGCACTCAGAGCGAAATTCTGCAACCTCTCAGCGATAAGCCGCGTTTTAAAAGCCGAGCCTCATGGACTGCTCGCCCATCTATTTCATGCCGCGGTCGCGAGCGGGTTAAATCTTGAATTCGATGCGTCACGCCAACTATTCTCCGCGATCGAAGCCGCGGAAGTCGAAAGCGACAGAGATCGTGAGTACAAAGCTCAGGCCGCAACTCTTGCAGCGCTTCTTGACGAACCGGTTGCTTTCAGAGCGGCGATCCGCGCGATAATCGATCAACGTCGCGAGGAGGCGGGTCTCCCGCCAATCGAGGATTGCTTCGAAGAGCTCGACCAAGTCTTATGAAACTATCGCCTTGCTCCCTCCGGGAACCATTGCCTTCAATTGTCGAACTCTTGCGCCGTAAAGTTTCGCTTTTCCAGTCTTCAGATCCCAAATCGCGATTACCTTTTCCCTGTTCTCATCCCACAATATGACATCAGTTCTTATACTCCCGTCCAGGCCGTAACGAACCGTGCCGTCCCAATCAAAGCTTTGCTCCGAGCCTTGCGTGTGGATGGCGAGCGCGCCGGCGAAGTTGATCGGGCTCACCGATGCCGGCAGCGACCGTCATGTTCGTCGCTAGAGTTGCGCCGCGCCGGCAAGACCGCTTTTCTGCGAGCTAAGGACGACTAATAGGGAAACGGGATCGAAAAATCACATCGGTTTTCGCGGCTAATTTACCGCGTTTGGATCGGCTCCAATGCCTTCTGCATACTTGCAGCAAGCGCCATATGCTTCGGATTGTCTATTGTAAATGGCTCCTCGCAAAGCGAGTAGAGGGCGCTGCCGTCATCAAGACGCTCAACATCGACGCCGTGCGGCGGATCGATCCGGGAGACCTGAAGTCCTGGAATATATGTGATCCACCCCTCCCAAGGCAGGTAAAGCCCTTCCTGACCATTCGAATTGAGATAGTGGCGAAGGAACTTCATGTATCGAAAACAGTCCACCGAAGCTTCTTCGGGACGCCATTCCTTGATGATCAAACGCATGATTTTCCGAAGATCGCTTGCCGTCCACGGCCGCCTTGTCGAGGAACGACGCTTGCTAAAGACGAGGGCCAGACTATTCGCATGTGGGTTCGCGTCGCCGAAAGCGCCAACACGCAAACTAATTAGAGCGCCGTCTGAGTCGTTCAGTCGATTTTTTATCTTGAGCCCGAACCCCAACTCTGGCCAAGGCTCCCTGGAGGGAGGCGAGTGAAACGGGCGATTGGCGTTAAAAAGTGCTGTGATCTCTTCGAGGCCGGCGGGAAGATCACAGCAATCCCAGTTGTGAAAAGTATGGTCTTCTTCTGCCAGTCCGTTGAGGGTCTGAACCAGATGTTCTGCGCAGGCCGCCGCTTCTTCTCTACGGCTACCCCACCAGCAATGCAGCGCATATGATTCCTCAGCCATTGGTTCTCCTAGGGGTCGTAGATAACCTTAATCACATCACCATAGTTTTCATGCTTTACGTAAGCGGCGATCCAGTCGTAGACACGCTTTTTTTGAACATGCCAATCGATCAGCCTTCCGGCAGTTTTTGCCGCCTTATAGCTGCGGTCAATCTGATCAGGGAGTTTCCATCCGCCCTGAAACCAGGTGTACCAATCTCCATCCCCGTCTAAAAAGTTTTCGCGACCGCCTGTGGCTTGCTGCAGCTTGCCTTTTTCTTCCTCCACGCAGCCGTCGAACCACTCTCCATTAAAAAAGATCGCGAGCGGTGGAGGAAGTCCTGTAACTCTTGCCTGATATTCTCTCGAATTTTCTGACCACGACTCACTGAATTCCCCAACAGGCTCCGGACAGAGCTTGGGCTCCTCTTTTACTCGCGCAGCCGTCCCTGCTTTGGCGCCGGCGGCAGCGGCTCCAGCGGCGCCAACGGCAGCCTGGCTGTTCTGCTTGTTTTTGTCGTCGCGCTCGGCCTGCGAAATCGCCGCGATGTCGATGGCGATTACGCGATTTTTCGCATCGATGACCCGCGCGATCGGCTTGCCGGCGTCGTCGCGAAAGATCCAGTCTGTGCCCAAATGCCCTAGCGCGACGGTGACCCACTGGCCTTGAATCAGCCGGTGGAGATAGAGGATCGACCCGCCTGTGGGCCATTCGTATTTGAGGTCAGGCCGGCCGGGGACCGCGCCTTCGACTGTCTGATTCCCTGAAGGCGAAGGCACGACCAGCATGCCGAAGAGAGCCACCGGACCTGCGGCTCGCAGCGCGAGCTGCGCCAGGGCGGCGAGCGCTCTCGGCATGACGGTTTCGGCGAAGAACGAGCCGGCTTCCGCGAGGCCCGAGCTGGCCGGCCGCGCGGCGCTTAACGCAGCGGCAGTCGCCATTGTGGCGGCGGAGGTCTCCGAATGACCTTGAGCGGAAGGCTTGTCAGCAGGTTAGGCGCAGGTGTAGCTGCCGCTTGCGCGTCGCCGCCCGAGGTCCATTGCCCGCTCATCCGGCCACTGCCGGCTGGGACGCGCGGCTGATTGGGATTGTATTTGCGTAGCGACTCGCCGGACGACGTGGGGTCGAGATCAAGCGCCGCGAAAATCGTCTCCGGAGTCACGCCCTTCTGCAGCAATCGGTCGGCGGCGAAAAGGCGGCGCGCCGCGCCATTGTTCCGATCGAGACGCGGCAAGCCCATCAACGCCAGGTGAATCGAAGCGACAAGCTCGTCGCCTTCCGCGCGCTTTTCCAGCGCGCAACGCAAATGAGCGCGAGCCTTTTGCCCGATCGCCCGCCGAAACGCCGTGGCGAGCAGCGCGACGACACGCGTATCGCCGGATGACTTCTCTTGCGTGTCAAGAGGCCTTTTAGTACGCGCAATCACAGTTCCCGCGCCGAGAGTCAACGCGTCGCCGACGAAAGTCGGCGTCGGATAGAATGGCGCGCTCTTCGCGCGCGCAACCCACGCCTTCTCGATCTCTTCGACGAGCATGCGGACCTCGATTGCGATAAAGAAGCGCGGCGGTTCCGCGCCGCGGCGCGTCAGTACGCCACCTGCGGCGGCGGCACGTACGGGAAACCCCGGAAATTCGCCAGGTTGTTGAACCGCGTCTGGCAGGTCGCGCTGGTGTGGTCGCAGCCGGCGTAAACCGTGAAGGCGTCGCCGACGGCCGGCGCGATCGGCAGGGGATACATCAACGTCAGCGACGTCCCCGCGACGACGCCCTTCACTGTCGAGCGCAGATTGGCGTCGGCGCCGGACGTCATCACGATCGAGCCTTGCGTGTGGATGGCGAGCGCGCCGGCGAAGTTGATCAGGCCGACGGTCGAGCCCGCGCCGACCGTTCCATTCGTCGCGTAAGTCCCGCGCGGCACGCCGCAGCCGGAATCGTAGAGCGTGTGCAGGCAGGTCGGCTGATAGAGGTTGCGCGGCATGTCCATGTCGAGCAGGACGAGGTCCGAGGCGACCGTCACCTTGGCGCTGGTGCGGCCGACCTGATCGACGCTTGCGACGCGGCCTTTGAACAATGTCACGCCGCCGACCGGCGGCTGGCCGAGCGCGCTCATGAAGACGCGGTCGCGCTGGACGCGGCAGCCGTCGAAAGCCCCGTCGCGCAAAGCGGCGAGGAAGGGCGCGCCGCCGACAAGGTCGGTCGGCCGCGCCGCGATGGCGATCTGCTGCTTGTCGACTTCGAGCCCGACCGAGCAGCGATATTTCAGGCCTTGAACCAGCGGACCGTTCGCGGCGAACGTGACGCCGCTATAGGCGACAGACTGATCGACATTCGTATAGGCGAGGGTGAGACCGGTCGAAAGGATGAAGGTGAAGCAATCGGCGAAGGCGATGGGCGCGTCCGGCGCGGCGCGCGCCGCGTTGAGAAAATTGATCAGCGCCGGGCTGGCCGATTTCATGGAGACGCTCCCTTTACATGCCCGCGGGAAGCGGGCATCCAGACAACCGGATGCTCGAAGCCTCGCTCAGCCTGGACTCCCGCTTGCGCGGGAAATGACATGGATGGTCATGACGAGCGCACCGAGCGGAATTTCACGCTGGGCGCGGCCCAGAGATTCTGCATGAATTGCTCGAAGTCCTGGCCATCCTCCAGGAAGCGGCACTGGAAGGCGTAGGAGAAGCTCGCCGTTACTGCGACGCCCGAGCCGGGCGCCGACGAGAAGACAAGCGTGTTCGGACTGGTCAATGACCAGCCCGAGCTTTGGGGCGCTCCGTTCAGCGCCACGCTCGCGACGCTCGTCACCCAGCCGACCGGCTCGGCGAAGCCGCCAAGCGTACGGACGAAGGCGAACGAAGTCGTAGCCCCGTCGCCGGCTCCGAGGACTTGGCCGGAAACGCGGCAATCGGTCGGGTCGGTATAGAGGAATGTCCCGAACTGCCCCTGCGCTTGCAGGAATAGTCCCATGAGGGTCTGCAGCGACTGCGCGCCAAGGCCGGGATAGCTCGTCGAATCCGAAGCAAGCCCGTCGAAGCAAAGCTCGAACTCCCACAGAGGATATTGCCACAGCGCGTCGCGGACTTCGCGACCCGAGGCATGGTCGGCGACGAGCGTCGCGAATACGGGCTTCTTGTGGACCGACCAGCCTTGGCCGGCGAGATTCGGAAAGGCGGGCGGCGCGGTCACAGCCGCACCGTTTGCAGCTTCAGCATGCGCAATTCGAAGAGCATCGCCATGAACTCCTCGAGATCGACAACGTCCTCGGAAAATCGGCAGAGCCAGAGCAGACCGAAATCGGCCGCGACCGCCGCGCCGCGTGCGGGCGGCGATACGAATACGACCGCAGGCGCATAACCGCCCGAGACCGAGTAGCTCGTCGGCGGCGCTACGGCGCCGTTCACATAGACCGCGGCGACGCCGGACGTTCCTGCGGCCAGTTCGACATACGTTCCAAGAGAGCGAACGAGCGGAAATTTCACCGTCGCGCCGTCGCCCGCCCCAAGCGCTTGGCCCGCGACTTCCGCCAAGCCCGGCGGCGCGAGCCAGAACGGCTGAGTTCGTCCCTGCATCGCCGCGAAAAAGCCGGCGATCGTCTGCAGTTCGAGATGCGCCGCATCGCCGCGCAAAACCTCGTAGGTCAACTCGACGTCGTAAAGCGCTGCGGCGTAGCGCGGCCTTCGGCTCGAGCGGCCCGAAACGCGCGCCGCGACATCGGTCGCGAAGCGAGGCGCGATATGCGTCGACCAGGAGAGCGCTCCGAGCGTCGGAAAGCTCGCATAGACGCCGGGCGCCGGCGGCGGCGAAGGCGGAATCGGCGGCAAAGCCGGCCCGCGGCCGGAAAGCCAATTGCCGGTCCGCCAATTGGCGGCGTCCGCCCATTCGCTGGTCAGGAGCGGAAAGGTCGGAAACGGCCGCGCGTCCCACGCCCAGACGCAGGACAAGGCGAATTCGATCAGTTTGGCGCCGCCGGGCGAGGTCTCGTTGTGGCCGTCGCCGTTCCAATATTCATAGATCGCCTGCAGCGCCAGCATCATCAGCGTATCGTCGCGCTGCGGTTGATAGGCGCCGCCTTCCGCCTCCGCCCACAAGGACCAATAGGGCGTCGCGCTCTCGCTGGAGCCAGCGTCGAAGAACACGTTCGGCTGGTTGGTCGCTCGGTCGGCGGCGGGAAAGCCGTATTCGATGAAGGCGAGCGGCTTCGACTGCGCTCGCCACTCGGTTTGCGGCCCATGCGGTGCCCAGCCGAGGCCGTCGCCGGCATCGTAGATCGCCTGATGCGAGTTGGACCACCACCAGCGGAATTGCTTGTTGGCGAGCAATTGCTGGTTCGGATAGTACGGATTGCGAGCCTGAGCCAGCCGATCGCCTTCTGGCAGCGAGAGTTGCTGGTCCGAGCCGTTCGGGTCGAGACCACGGCCGAGATTGGCGCCGTCGTTGTAGTACCAGTTGAATTTCTCGCCGCCCTCGATATTGGCCTTGAGATAATCGAGATCATAGATGGTCGGCGGTCCGGAGAGCCCCAGGCCGCCCAATGTCGCGCTTGAAGGCGGCCAGGCGCCGGAGGGCGCCGGCGCGGACCAGGTGAGCGCGTCGAGGCCGCCGTCGCTGGTCCAATCCGAGAGCGGCAGGTAATTGTCGACGCCGACGACGTCGATCTCGTTTTGCGCGAAGAGCTGGTCGAGATGCGGCCATTGCCCGCCCTCGCCCGGATGCTGAAAGCCCATCCAGTCGGACCAGTCGGCCGAATAGGCGATGAGATTCTCGAGATTAGCCGTGTCCTTGCTCAGGCCTTGCCCGTCGAAAATCGCCCGCACGTCGGTCGCCAGCGCCTGCAAGCCAGCGACGAAGGGATAGTCCCAGATTGCGGCGCCCGAACCGTCGGTCGTCCCGACCTTGGTCCAGGCCGGTCCTCGGATCGTCTCGAGCCCGCGCAATTCCGAGCCGAGCAAGAACAGATTGACGCCGCCGGCCAAGGCGCAAAGCCAGGCGTAGTGAAGGATCATGCGCCGATAAGTGAAGTCCGTCGGCGAGCCGGAATAGGAGACGGTAAGGTTGGCCGCATTCGGCGTGAATTGATTGCGGGTCGCGTCGCCAAGGAAAGCTTGGACCGCGCTGGTCGCGGCGCTGCTCATATCCGGCGCATGAGCGATCCGCCCGCGCCAGGGCAGGCCGGCCGCGGTCATCAGGATGAACGGATAAAATACGACTTTGAAACCGCGGCTCTTGAGGTCCTGCATGCAGCGCACGACGCTCTGATCGGACGGCGTGCCGCCATAAACCGCCCCGCCGCCGCTCGTCGGGATCGGAATGAGGCCGGGCGAAGACTGCGTCAGGCCCGAGACGCGCCAAGAATCGGCGGTCCATGAGGAGCCGGACAACTGCTCGAAAGAGCCGCCGATGAAATTGGTCGATGGATAGATCCGGCAGGTCGCGGCATCGAGCGAATCGCCGAACCAGGCGCAGAGGACCGAGACGGTCCCGCATTCCGGATGCGCGGCCTGCAACTGATCGATCGCGTAGGAATAGTCCGTCTTGGCGCCGCCAGGCGCATGGAACGTGTTCACGCCCGCCATCGCGCCGCCCGCTTGCGCGGCTTGATGAGCGACGGTGTCGTACGTGAATTCGCCCGTGGCGGGCAGGAGATGCACGCCGCCGATGAAGCCCATGGCCTGGCCTTCTCGATCTTAAGCGCCGGCGAGCCGTCGCAACCCGAGCAGCGCCCCATGGCGCGCCGCCTCGTCCATGGCCTTGGCCATCGACGCGCTGTTCGCCTTGATCCATTGCGCGACCGAGCCGGAATCGATCGCCGAAACGTGGAAATTAGTGGTCGGATGAATATGAACCGCACGGCCCGAGGCCGCGCCGCCGTTCGCCGAATCGCTGAGCATGTCGCGGAAAGCCGAAGCCTGCGCCGCCGGCATGACCAATTCGTTGTGGTGGACCAGCGTCAGCATGTCGGACGGAACGCGCCACATGCCGATATCAGCCGAGGCGACCTCGCCGGCCATGCCGGCGACCATCGCATGCGCCGCCGCAGCCGGGCCCGCCGCGAGCGGCCCCAAGATCGGCGACAAGAAGCCGAAGACGCCGGCGAAGGCCTCCGCCGCCGAGGACAGGATCGAGCGGATGATCGTCGAGGCCTGCATGGCGAGCGAGGCCGACGCGCCCGCCTGCTCCGCGCCGGTTCGCGCCGCGACGCCGGCGGAGGTCGCCGCGGTCTTCGCCGCTTCGTTGGCGACATGTTGGACGACCGTCGTCTCGCCCCATTCGATGAACCTGATCAGCAGATCGCTGAGCATGTTCTTGAAAGCCGTGTGCCAGTTGGTCGTGCCGGCGAGCAGGCCGCGCAATTGCGAATTGAAGGCTTGCGTGACGGCGTTGGCGTAGCCCTCGTATTCGCGCTGCTGCGCCGTGAGCGATCGTTGAATGAGTTGCGCGACCTGATCTTGATGGCGGCGCTCAGCGTCGAGGATCTTGTCGTCGATCTGCTGCTTCTGCGTTAGCGTCTGCCCGCTCAGCGCCATCTCCTTCTGCAGCAGCGCGAGCTCGGCTTGATATTCTTCGTCCATAGCCTGGCGCGACAGCGCCGCTTTCTGCTCCTGAGTGATTTCATGGCGCTGCGTTTCGGCGGCGTAGAGCGAAAGCTTCTGCCTTAAACCGTCCTGGACGGCCTTGACCTCCTCGTTCACCGCGAGTTTGGCCGCGCGCACGGCGTCAGCGTAAGAAGCGTCGTCGCCGTCGCGAATCGCCTTGGCGGCCTGATCATGCGCGGCGGCGAGCGATTTTTCGAGCGACGCCGACGAAAGCAGCGCCGCATCGAAGGCGCGCAACTTATCCGGCGACATCGCCGCGACGATCGAGGCGCCGAGCGTCTGATATTGGCCGTTCATCCGGCCCGCCGCCTCGGTGAGGTCGGCGAGCGCGTCTTTCACCTCGGCGACGCCTTGGGTCAGGTCGTCGACCGAGGCGGAAAAGCGGACTTCGAGATTGGCGTCGGACATCTGGCACCCTCAGTTTTCGCGCGCATCACGATCGCCCATGCGGAAAAGCAGCTTGGATCGCAGCGATGGTCGTCTGCCGGCGACCCTCTGAACCCTCGGTTTCCGACGGCCGCCTGTACTTCGCCAGCGCCGCGAGCAGCCAATGCGCCGGCGGATTGTCGCGCCACTCGGCCTGTAGCGCGGCGAGGCGCGGCAAGGTGAGGCCGTCTTCGACCTCGTCCCAGGTCCAGCCGGTATTGGCGACGACGTGAGCGATCAGCCGGTCGAAATCGACTCCCCCAAAGGGCGTGGCGCCTCCGCCGCCGCTTGCTCCGGCGGGATCGGCTTGAGGCCCGCGGCCCGCGCGATCGCCGGAAAGGCGAGCATCAATTCGCCGACCGAGAAGGGCAGCTCGAAAAACGCCTCGCGGCTGAGCTCCTTGTCGACGACGGCGACGGCGACATAGGCCGCCTCGGCCAGCCGGTCGAGCTGCGCCTCGGTGAAGCGCGCGAGGCTCTGTAGCGAAGCCTCGGCGCCGCCGAGCTCGCCATAGAGCTGAAACAGGAGCGGCTGGATTTTCTTGATGGCGCGGAACGGCAGATGCGGCAGCGCCCAAGACCGGCCGCCGAGCGCGACCGTAAACGGCTCTTCGTTCACGCGGCGTCTCCGAAATTGAGCTGGCACACCTGGCCGGCGCTGTTGGCGAAGCATTGGAAGTCGAGCTCGGGCATGACGAAATCCTCGAGCTTGGTGCCGAAGGCGAGTTTCTCGGCGACGCAATTATAGAGCAGCACCGAGAATTGCTTGCCGGTGGTCGGATCGGCGGCAAAGAGATTGGCCGAGAAGGAGACGGTCGGGCCGATCAATTGCGAAGCGACGGCGACGTTCTCGCCGCTCGACGTATTCGTATAGGTATAGCTGACCAGCACGGCCGCGCCTGCGTCGCCGGCGGCGAACGTATAGACGCCGGCAGCAACCGAATATTGTCCCGTCGCCGGGCCGGAAGCCACCTGTTTCAGCGGCAGCCCGCTCGCCGCATAGACGACGCCCTGGTCGGAAACGAACGTCGTGTGATTGACGACCGTGTATGTATAGGGCGACGCGCCCGGCACCGCCGCCGCCTCGCCGAATTGCGTCAAAGTCCCGCCGGAAGTCGGCGTCACGCCGAAGAACAAGGCGCCGAGCGCCTGGCCGGAAATCCGCGCCATCTTGGCCTTGCCGGCCATCTTGCGCGTGCCCGAGCCGATCGCGACCGGAAAGTTGTACTGGCCGAACAGGGCTTTGGTCGTCGTGCTGACATTGAGCGAGACTTCCTGCGCCAAGCCGAAATTGATCGGCGAGCCGCCTTGCGGCGTGCCGATCAGCACGCCGGATCCGAAGACGAACATTGACGTTTCTCCATTAGTAAGAAAGAGGTCGAAGCGAGGGATTCGGAAATTGCAACGGCGCGCCGTCGCCCCTGCGCGCAGCGGCTCTTACGGAGCGATGAGAGCGTCCTAGATCGATGCGGTCAGCTTTGATATGTCGATTGTTTTCTGCGGCTAGCCTGAATCAATTGCGGAGCCGGTCCATGCGTACTCGTGAGGACTCTAGCTCGTGACCGCTCATATCTACTGCTGGGCTCCTAACCTCCAGCTCGATCCGGCGGACTCTAATTTCCGAGATAAAGTTCGTGCGCTTCAAGGGAGATCAAAAGTTCCTCCCTCTGAAACGCTCGTGATGTTCGTCAGCGATCTCATTGCGCGCTATCCCGACCTCGCCGAAACTACGGACACGGTTTGGGGAGACGGTCCACTCGTGGGAAATATTATCGGCGATTTCATCAACATATCGCTGGTCTGGTCGCGATACGAAGAGGCTGCGCCATTTATCGTGCAAACAGCGCATAAGCACGGCCTGCACGCCTATAATCCTCAAACTGGTGATTTCTTCCCTAATCGGATTCAGTAGTTGACTATCAGGCCATCGAAGCCTCCCAGGGCCGGCTAGCGGCTGGGTTTACCTCGCGCACCGACAACCCACGAACGCTCTACTCAGTTCCAGAACGGGACGATTGCGCCATCGACTTTCGAAATGGCCATTTTGATTGGCCCCCTTTCGCCGACCCCCTATCCATTCCTCCCTCCGTTCTGGATGACCGCCAATGACGTCCCACACGTTTCCCCCGTTCTCGACGCGGAGCGGCTTTTGGTCACATCGGACTGAAGCGTTGAACCATCATTGGCAGAAGCGAAGCGAGGGGGATTGAGATTCGGAGTAACATGTAATTAAATGCGCTGCGCACTCATCTAGCTGTTGCGTGCTCCGGCGTAGCCTTCATAATCAAACGATGCCCAAGAGCCGGATCATGTACATTGAAAACAAGGCGTCGTCCCTCAATGGGCCGGCGCGGATCGGCCGTGTGACATTCTCGAAGACGGGCAAAACCATCTACTATCGTGGGCGCACATTCCACGGCCTTGGCGGCAGAGGCTCCAAGGCGAACTACCGCGACAGTGAAACTGGTGAGGAATTTTGGATTTCCGGCCCTCGCCGAGACGGGAACGATCGCCTCTATCCGGAGAGCTCTCTAGCCGTCGAGATTGACGACGAAGTCGCGGAAGAATACTGGCGCGACATTAGGGGAAAGCGCCCCTAATCAAAGGATTTCTCGGCGAGGAGAGTGAAGCGGCAGCTCAGGCGGCTGCGCGAGGCAACGGATATTTCTTCACCTTAATAAAGGCGGCGCGCCGCTTGGCGCGCCAAAGGTCATAGGAGAGCTGGTTGCGCAGCCAGGACTCGGCCGATCCCCATCCGGCCTTTTCGAGACGGATCGCCATGTCCGGCGACATCGCATTATGGCCGTTCAGCAACTCGGAAAGCGATTGGCGCGAGACCCCAAGCCACTTGGCCGCCGCGGTCACGGACAGCCCAGCGGGCTTTAGGCAGTCCTCGCGGACAATTTCGCCTGGATGAGGCGGGTTAAACATCTCCATGACAGCCTCCTTCCTGGCTAGTGATAATCCTCGAAATCGACATTGGTGGCGTCATCGCCGTCGATCTCGAAGATCAAACGATAGTTTCCGGTCACCCATACCGACCAACAGCCGGCCCGATCACCCTTGAGCTGGTGCAACCGGTAACCGGGCAGCGCCATCGCCTCGGGCAAGGGACCATCGTTCAAACGCGCCAGCATGCGGCGGAGCTTGGACGCGATCCGGGCGTCGATCCCCTTGGCGCTGCCTTTCAGGAACAGCCGTTCGAGCCCCTTGTGTCGAAACCGTTTGATCATGAGGAGATGTAAACCGTCAATTGACGGCCGACAAGACCAGCTTGCGCAATTTGCCGCATCGCGCCCTTTTCTTGACGCACTGTGCTGACCCCTTATCCCAGCACCAGCCTCACGCTCAACACCGCCACCCCATCCCCATCGATGTCGCCTGTATCGCGCACCGGCACGCCGGCGATCTTGCAGTCATGGACGGCGCCGCCGAGCGTCTGGCGGCCGGCCGCGGCGTCCGCGCCTTGCGGCGTCAGCGCCGCGTCGATCGCGTCAAGGGCGGCGTTGATCGCGCTGGCGCCGGGCGTCAGCGGATCGCGCGAATCGAAGTAGAGGAAGAGCTTGGCTTCGAGCGTGCGACGCGGCCTCGCCAGCGAGGTCCATTGATAAGCTTCCGGGCCGCTTTCCAGTTGGAAAAGAGCCGGCCGCATCGGCGCCGGGACCTCGCTCCACACCCGCAGGCGCCGCGACGCCAGCGCCCAGGGATAGGCGCCGACGACGGCGTCGAACAAGGCTGAGAAAGCCGCTTCTCTGCTCATGACCGCTCCCAAGCCTCACGTGGCGCATCGGCAAGCGCCGCGACAATCTCGTCGGCCATTTCGGCGAGCGACGAGCGCAGGTACGAGCGCTCCGGCAAGGCCGAGCCCGGGTGGCGCACGCGCTTGGCGAAGATCGTCGCGCCGCCGACCGCGAAGGCCAGAGCGCCCGCCTTCGCCGCGACAATTTCATGCGCCGCGGTCTTGCCGCCGTATTCCTGGATCGCCGCGTATTTGACGTCGCCCGCCGAACCGACGCTGGCGAAGACGCCGTCGCCGCCGACGCCGGCTTCCGCGACGATCGAAGCGCGGAGCGCGCCGCTCGCCGCATTGAGAACGCCGCCGGAGAGCTTGTCGTCCTTCACCTTGGCGGCGAGCGCCTCGGCCAGGATCGCGGCCTTGGCCGACAGGCTCGCGATCATCTCGGCCGGAAACGCCGCGAAGCGCGCTTGCAGCGCCTCTTCGCCGTCGAGCGCGACGGAGATCATCTAGAACGACGCCCGCCGGTACGGCTGCAACAGCGCCAGCACTGCCGCCGACATGGCGGACGTATCGAACGAGACCGTCTCCTGTCCGCCCACCGCCTTCGATCGCAGCCCGATGCGATCGGCGGCGCGGAAGCGCTCGGCGACGAGTTCGGTCGCGGCCTGGGCGACGTCCTGCGGGATATAACCATAGGAGATCGCGACGGCCGCGCCGGAATCGGCGGCGGAGAAGGAATAGACGCCGCCGGCGACGCTGTATTGTCCGGCGGCCGGAGCGGCGGCGACTTGCGTCAACGCCGCGCCGCTCGCCGCATAAACGACGCCGAGATCAGAAGCCCAGGCCCCATAAGGCGCGGCGACCGCGACCTGCCAGGGCGAGGCGGACGGAACGCTCTGCGCTTCGCTCATCACGGCGTAGCCGGCCGTATAGGCGATCGTCACGTTCTGCCGCCCGCGCGGCACGCGCCAGCCGAAAATGTCGAGCGCTTGCGGCCGCCCGGGCGGCGCGCTCTCGGCGGCTTGCAGCAGATAGCCGCAGCCCGGCCGGCTTTGCGGCGCGCCGACCGGCTCGATCGCGCGCCCCTCGATTGCAACCGACGCGACGCTCAGCGCCGGCCATTGCCGCAAAACGATCCGCCGGCTTTCGCCGTCGAGCGTCTCGTTATAGGCGCGCGGCAGCAGAGCCGGCCGCGACAGCCAGGCATAGATCGACCGGCTGGCCGCGGTGATGAGCGCGGCGAGCGTCGCGTCGTTCGGCGAAGCGCCGCTCGGCAGGCCGAGCCAGGCCTTCACTGCGGCCAAATTGGTCAGGTCATCCGCCGCCATCGCTCTCCCCGCCACTCTGTTCGTCCGCGCTCGCCGCCGGCTCGGCCTCGGCGAGCGGCGTAAAGCCATGCGCGACGAGATCGTCGAGCAGGCCTTTCGGAACCGCGACGATCCCGTCCTTCGACGGGACGTAGCGCCGGCCGCCGCGCTTGAACGGCGCGCAGCCTGCCGGCGCCTTGAGCCTGACGAGCTCGCGCCCCGCCTTGGCCGGCTTGGCGCGTTTCTTTCGCCGGCTCATCCGTTGCCGATATTGGTAAGGACGCCGACGCCGAACGGCGCGTAGACCGCGAGCACCTCTTCGGCATAGACGCCAAATTCGCGCCGCCTGGTCCGCACCGGCCAGTCGACCCGATAATAATCGCGCCGGGTCAGCACCTCGGCGACGTTCGGCGTCTCGTTCGATTGGTACCAAACCGGCAGCCGCTCGCAATAGGCGAGGATCGTGCCCGGCGGCAGATCGGGATGGACCTTGAGCGGAATGTCGAAGCCGCCGTCGACGCTGAACGGATTATAGTACCAGCGCACCACGCCCGAGGCCGAGACGCCATAAGGTCCGCCCTCGCCGCTGTCCGCCTGGACATTGTAGCGGATCAGCGGGCCGGAAGCGTTGGTCAAACACTTATTGGTGATGTTCTTCTGCTCCTGCGCATTGACATAGAGGACGGTCGGCGAGAGCCTGTAATTCGTCCACATCTGCAGCAGCATGTTGTCGATTTCGACAACCGAGCCGCGACCTGAAGAGGTCAGGAACGAGCCGGTCCCGGCGACGCCGGTGGCCAAAGACTGGACATAAGCGCTGTTGATCGGATTGAAGCCGGTCGTCAAAAGCCCGTCAAAGGCGAGCGAAGCGTTGCGCGAGCAATCGGCGGTGATCGCGCTCGCCGCCTGCTGCCCGGCGATGAGCGGCGCGGATATCGCGACGCTGTTGATCGTGGTGATCGCCTGCAGCGTCTCCGAGCCGGCCGCGCCGACGAACCAGGCATAGGCCACGGCGCCGTTGACGACCGGTACGGTGGCGAACAGCGTCTGGCCGAGCGTCACCGCCTGCGTCGCGTTGGCGCTCTTCATCGAAGAGCCGCCGTTCAGCGTATAGGTCGAGCCGTCATTGCCGGTAATGGTCTTCACCGTGGCGAGACCGGCGCTGAGCGAGGAATTGCGATAGCCTTCGAACGAAAGCGCGACGACGATCACCGAATAGGTCGCAGCCGGCAGCGTGGCGCCGGTCCCGGAGGCCGACAGCGACGGCGCAGCCGGCGCGCCGAGCGCCAGCGAGGCGTTGCCGCCGAGCAGCCCGGCCTCCTCCTTGCGCATCGTTTTTTGCAACAGGCGAAGCGTGGCCGTGGCGTCGATATCCTCGAAGCCCTGCGACGCCGCCTCGGCTTCGAACGTGACCGTGTCCTCTTCGCCAAGCGTCATATAGGGCGCAACCTGCAAGGCGGACTGGTACGACATGCTGGCCGAGCGCTGGCCTTCCGGCACCCAACCCATCGCATCGAAGCCCGAGCCCATGATCGACGAGACCGTGCGCCAGCGCGCCGCATCGCCAGGCGAAGCGCGCTGCACGCGGGGGATGGCGTTCCGGAGCGGCGTGATGACCGGATAGAGGTTCTTCGCCGGCGCTTGGAGATCATAAGCGTTCAGCCCCGTCGCGACCGTGACCGACTTGGCGAGCGCCTCGTTCGGATGGGCGAGGGATTCCTTGGTGAGACGAAGGGTCTCTTCGGTGATTTGAAGGATGCTCATTTAAGGTTCTTTCCTGCTGGTTGAAGGGAAGGCGGCGACTTTTCAGGCGAGCAATTTCGCTCAACTGCCCAAAACGACATGATCCGCTCGCAGGGCCGCGGCCCATGACCGGGTTGCTGGATCGTTCGTCGCTGCTATGGTGACGGTCTGAGCGCGCTGCAGGCGCTGCTAAGAATTGCGCGCCGCCCTTAAGGCGGCGAGCTCGTCGGTAAACCGTTCGTCAGAAATGCGGCCGCAAATCCCCTAGCCGGGCGTCTAAGGATGCGCTTGAGATTTTGGCGTAGATTCGAGCGCTAGGCCAGCTAGAGTCCCGTAAGCCAAAATTACTCTCACTGCAGCCCTTCGCCGACTGGTCCTCGGCCGATGGCGATTTCTGATTCTGGCGCAAGCGCTGCTTGTCTCACGCGGAGTTCGAGCCCAAAGGACCGGATGAGCGCTTGGAATTTCACAACCAAATTACGCGCGCGATCGCTTAGAGGATATTTCGGCGCAAGGTCGATGACGAGGTGCTTGCCTCTCGCCGCCGGCCATTTTTCGTAGATCTCGCCGCTCTCGATAAAGCCAAGATACTTGTTGATCTTGCATTGCAGAAGCCAGAGATGCTCGGCTTCTTCGATGTCCCAAGGCAGGTGATCTGCGATGACGAGGCGAATTTCCGGGTCCCGCTCGGAGCCCACGATGAAGTCGACGACGTCCATTTGGTCAATCGTCATACTGATTTCAGCCGCAAGCGGAGCTCCGCTTCCTCTTCACAAAGGTTACCCCAATTCATCTCTTGGGCGGTATTAGCTCCTTAGGCACGATATCCGGAAAGCGGCAGTGAAGCGATTCTGATATTTCGATCAGTTCACCCATTGCTCGCCCAATTGGACGAACCAACTCGGAATAGTCATGCTCCGATAGATTGTTCTTCTTATAGTGAGCGATACCGTCTAGGGTTCCGAGAGGGCCCATAATCATACTATCAATTCTTAAGGCGACATCTCTGTCCATACGCAGCACTATCCGTCTAAGAAACTTAACTAGGAGTGTTTGTTCATTCCACCGAACCGAATCTCCAACCAAAGATAAGATATCCGCGTCCGGAGCTCGACGGGTCTATACCGGTTTCACATTCGATTGTTTTAACTCATCCGGCATTTCGTTACGGTCCGATAGCTTGTCGTCCACTCGGAAATCGAAACCGTAGGATCGGATAAGTCCTTGAACTCTGTCGACAAAATACTGCGCATTTTTGCTCAAGAGGTATTTTGGCGCAAGCGTAATGACGATACGTTTGTCAAGCGCCTTTGGCACCTTTTCGTAAAGTTCGCCGCTCCCAATTGCAGCTAGGTACTTATTTATCTTAGCTTGCAGCATCCAAAGGTGCTCCGCCTCGTCGACGTCCCATGGAAGATGGTCGGCTATGATCAACGATATTTCTGGGCTGTCATCTTTGGTCGCCCAGAAATCGATGACATCAGTCTGTTCGATGGTCATGAATTTCTCCGATCCCGGTCGGACAATTCTAAACCTCGTCGGCGGAATGCGCATGCCCCCAGGAAAGCCTGGCTTACCTCGTCCAACAATCGTTGCGCCACGTTCCGCTATCTACGGAATCGCCCTTTGTTGGTTGGAAGTTAAAGGCGCGGTGGCCGACCCCTTCGCTTCGACGCCGCCAATTTCACCTGTCGCTGGGTCTCTAGTTATAAAGTCACTGCGATAAGGAACGCCGCTGTCAGTCTTGACCGTAACTTGTTCTCCGTAATCAAGTCCAGCTTCAGAGATCTTCCGTTCGACTGTTTTTTCAAACCCCTTGCCGACCGCGCGATTCCTTGCCAGTTGCATGGCGCGCGCGGCCGCCGTCGCGATGGCTGCCGTAGCGGCAGCGATAGGTCCGCGCGATTCTGGCTGGCGACTCTCCCCGTTGACGGGCTCTTTCGTACTATTGTCAGCATCTGATTCGTTTGGCGTTTCTGCCGGCTAGATGAATGTCTCGCCTTTCGGCAGGCGCTCCATATTGACCCAGCCTGCTGGCGGGCGATTGGCGGGGGGATATTGGTAATAGCGGCCCGTTTCCGGATCGAAATAGGTTACGAACGGCTCTTTCTCCTCAGAGTTTGGTTCGTTTTCTTCCCTCTCCAGCTCCGCCTCGGCGGTCTGGGCGTGCGCCTCGCCGATCGGATTGAGATAGTTGAGATATCGAAACCAATTCGATGAATTGTCTGCGATTTGAATCCGTCTGGTTGAGCTTTGATTGGGGGCAGCATGATTGCTTGATGTTACGGAAGTACTCGCCGCCGTCGCGTTCGCCCAATCCTCGCTCGTCCACTGCCCGCTTTCACGCCCATTACCTGAAGGCACGCGCGGCTGATCCGGGTCGTAGCGGCGCTCGAGATCATCCAGACTTCCCTCGAAGCGGCTGAACGCGCCGATTACAGCGCCCGGAGCGATCCCCGCCTTCATCAGCTCGTCAGCTACGAAGAGTCGCCGCGCGCCTTCCGTCGGCCGCTCCAGCTTCGCGACGCCGCTGAGCGCGAGATGGATCAGCGCCAACGTCGTGTCGTCTTCCCGTTTCTTGACGACGGCGCGCCGGATGTGACCCAGCGCGCGCGGCGCGATCGATCGGCGATGGGCCACGTTGAGGAGCGCAGCGAGACGCGCGTCCTCAGATCCGCCACCGTTCGCCGCGCCAATCTTGGCGAGGACCACGCCCGCGCCGAGAACGAGCGCGTCGCCTTCGAACGTCATCTCGGCGCGCAGCGGCGCAGTCGCGCCGCGCATGCGCCATTGCTCGCGCAACGCGTCAGGCGTCATCGATTTGATTGCCCCTGAGATGGAAGGGCGCGTCAACGCCGCGAAATCGGGTTGGCCAGGCTGATCTTCATCAGCGCATAGGCGCGCTCCTCGGAGGGCAGCGCCGCGAGCCGCTTTACCGCATCGTCGACTGAGCCGCCGGCGCGGTCCTCATCGTCATGCGCCTTCGCGACGGCGCGGATCGCGGCCTTGGCCGGCAGCGGCTGCTTTTCGAGCGCGGCGACCCGCGCGGCGAGCGCTGTGAGGGTCGGGCCGAGCTCGGCGATCTGGTCTCGCAGCGCCGCCATCTCGCCGAGCGCCTTGGCGAGCGCTTCGGGAGGGAGGGCAGGCTCGCGTCCGCTCGGGGACGGCGGCGCTGCGAGGGACGATGCGGCGCTTTGCGCCGCATCGGGTTCGGAGGATGGCGCGGGCGCGGCGGCTTCGGTGGCGCCCGTCGCCTCGATCTGCTTCTGGAGCGTCTGGTTGAGCGCCCGCGCCTCGGCGAGAAGCGCGGCGAGCTCGTCGAGGCGCGAGGCGGCGCTCTCGCCGGCCTCCGGCGCCGCGGATTTTTCCGCGCCCGCTTCGAGCGGCGCGTGCGCGAAGCTCCGCCGCTCGGAACGGCCGTCCTTCACCACTTCGAAGGTCGCATCGGGCAGGCAGGGAAAATCGACCAGGGAAATCTCGCGCGGCTCGGCGGTGTAGCGCGTATGGCCGCTATCCGGATCGGGCCAGCGCGCGACATACCGCCCGCCCTGGCTGAAGCCGGTATAGACGCCCTCCTCCACCTTCCGCCATTCCTCGTCGTCGACGATCTTGGCGGCGACGAGAATGCGCTTTTGCGCGTCGTCGAAGGCGATGTCGGTCAGCTTGCCGGCGGCGACGCGGCCATGCATGGCGCGCACCGCGCCGAGCGACTTGCCGCCGCTCGCCTCCGTCGCCTCGGCCGACCACGCTTGGTAGTAAGGCTTGGTCGACGCATAGTCGCAAATCTCGCCCGACCGGTCGGGAATTTCGGCGGTGACGACGCCATGAACCAGGCGCTGGTCGAGATCGACCTTGGCGAGCGGAACGAAAAGCTTCAGGTCGGACATGGCGGCTCCATGCATGAGCGCGGCGCGCAAGCGCGCGCCGCCGCGAAAGCGGGCGTTGACGTCATAGAAATGAGCTGGTTGCGCGCGGGCGTTCGGCGCGAGAACCGGTTAAATACGAGTCAGCGATGCGGCGCGACAGGCGGCTCTTCGCAGAAGAGGCTCTCGATCACGCCGTCTGGCGCAGAGGCGGTCATGCCGCAGGGGAGGCCGGCCTTTTCAAAAACCAGGCCGAGGCCAGGGCTGCATTTTGACAGCTTAACGCGCTGGTTGGCGCCGAACGTCTCGCCGCTGACGTTACGGAAAGGTATCGCCGGATTCAGAAAGATCAGATGCAGCGTGCGGCGCGGCTTGACGCCGCCCAAGACTGCGACTTCGATCGCGCCGCCCGCCAACCGTCCTATGTCGATTCCCCAGGAGCCGCCCTTGGTCTCGGTGATTCTCGCGCCGGCAATGTCCAGGTCGCGCAGCGCGGCGGTGGTTTTCGCGTCCGGAAAATCCACGCGCCGAACGGCCTCGACGAGCTTCGATATCGTTTCGCTGATGTTGATCACCGCGTCCGTCGCAAATGGATGTCCTCGGCCGAGGAAGGAACTTTACAGGTCCGCGCGCCTACAGGCGGCGCGCCTAGAGAACGCTGTAAAATGTCTCGACGCATTCATGGCAGATGAACACATTCGGTCCCGCCCCCAGGCGTACGTCGGACGCGCTCTTCCCACAGAACGAGCAGGCGATCGCCTCCTCTTTCGGGTTTTGATGTCCTTCCCTCAGGCGCTCCGCGCTGAGTCGGATCAGTTCGATAGCGGCCTCGCGGAGACGCGAAGTCCGGTCGTCTTTCACGCTCAAGAAGAGCGCGTACGCCTCGGCCAGGCTCTCGTCAAAGCGACCGCTCGCCCAATCTTCCGCGATTTGGGGGAGTTTGGCGTCAGCGTCGGCGCCGAAGCTATAGGGCTGATCCGCCATCTCGCAGCTCGCCTCCAAATCGCTCAACCCTCTTCAACCTCGCTTTCAATGCTTGATGAAGTCTCGTCAAACATCTTTGCCTCACGCCGTCCAAATACTCGCTTAGAGCAAGGAGCGAAACGGCCACATCTTTGCCCACGCGCATCAAGAAGACGAGGCTTACTTCGCAGCGCTCGAAACACTCAGCTCGGATTGGTCTCATAAGATTCCAAAGTAAAGTCATTGTTATCGAATCCGATCCGATGATACCCGCGTTCGAATTTTCTGGCTGGCCTTACAGCTACTTGCTCCCCTTCGTCGGTGCGCACGATCAACGGCTCGCTAATATCCCTCAGCGCCTGATAGGACAACACGAAACGTGGTCCACACTCCACAACGCCTCCGTCCGCGAACGTCAAGTAGGATCGATGACTCCACGCCAACAACGGCACAAGTGACGACTTCTCCTCTATCTTTCCTAAGGAAAGAGCCTGGCGACGATTCCGCTTGATGGCGACCAGCGCTTCTGTGGAGATCGAGACATTCGCCATTTCAGCCACCTGATCCTCTCGGCCCGAAAAGTCGGCTCACACTGGTAATATCCGTGGTGCTCAATTGTGAACGTATTCGGATACCAGGAATATGTGCAATGAGTAATATCAAGATCTTTGTCATATCGCCGGTCCATCAACGTTCCAGCGAAGGATAGCTGCTCTCCATGCGAGGGATGCGTTGGCGATGCAATGGCTGTCGCTTCCGCTCCATCGGCGGTCGTGAACCGCCCCCGCTCGTCGTGATAGGGATTACATTTCGCAATTGCCTCTGACGTTGCGGAAGCCCGTCCAGTGGAGTCCTCCCCTAACGGCGTCAGCCCCAAATCGGCGCGCGCCTCGTCGACCGTCTTCACCCCGCTTCCGATCAGGATTTGCAGCGTCTGCGCCTGTTGCAGCGGATCGGTCACGTCGTCGCCGGCCCAGGCGAATTCGAGATCGTCGTCGCCGAGATAGAGCTGGATCACTCGGTCGAGCATGTCCTTGACCCAGGCGCGCATCGGCGCGAGGCCTTCCTGCGTCGCCTGCAGGCGCAGGGTCTCGGCCGTGGCGCGGAATCTCTGACGCCTAAAGGTCTCAACTCAGGTTGAACCGCACATCACGAAACATCTTCGTAGTGCAGATCAACAATCTGACCGTCATACTGGCTGATTTTGATATTCAGCAACCCCACAGATCGATCCCGCGCCAACAATGCCAGCGCATTGCTCTTGCTGCCAAGAACCCGCCAGTAGTCGCCATCGGCGGAAGCTGTCAGGGGCTCTTGGGCGCGAGCAGCCGCCTCGCCAAAGTCTTGGACTAAGATCATCCGCGCGATCGTCGTAGCGATTGCCTGGCTGATGATCTTTTTGCCGGCCAATCGCCGCATCATCATTGATGGATGGTTGAGCTCATGAGTCTCCATTTATCCACCTACCTACGATATTTTAAGGACGTGTTATCGAAGAGAGTGATTTTCGACGGCGCGCCGACTCGAGTTATCAAGGCGTCTCGAATTGCGAAAATCGTACCTCGTAAGATAAGTCGGAGATTTGACCATTGTATTTCGAGATCAGCATATTCACGGTCCCAAAGGGAACTCGCCTGCCAAATTCGTTCTCTTCGAAAGCATCATTGTCGTGTCCAACCACACGCCAATACTCTCCTTGAGAGGACGCCGAAAGCGGGAGCTGCGCCTTGAGGCCGCCCTCGCCGATTTCTTCAAGCACGATCAACCGAGCGATTTCCAGCGCCATGTCTTCGGTAATCAGAGTTTGGCCGGCAGCCCTGCGTTGCTGCATGTTAAGAGATGCGGGGGTTGTTTTGCGCGTTTCCATTGGCAGCGAATCTCCTCCGCCTTGGACAATTAAACGAGTCCGAGCTTGTCTAGCTGCTCAGGTTTTGGAACAAAAAACCTGTAGTCGGCTCCAGGCTTCGGAGCATAAATGACCAAGATAGGAACAGCGGGCAAGCGCGCGCCGGACGTCAAGCCGATTTCGTCCCCCCTCGCGCCGGAATACATGACTCCTGCTCCTAGAATTGCGTGACTATATACGATTGCTTGTTCCGGGGTGAATGTTGGATCGTCGCCGGTCTTTATCTCGATCCCCATCAAAACGCCCGATGGCAGCCTATAAAGGATGTCCAATCGCGCCGTTATGCCGCCGACGCTCAGATAAGCCTCCGTTGTGACTCGAAATCCAAGCCCGCGCAGATAAGTCGCCCATTGCTCCTGAACTGCATCGTGGAAATGACCTTGATAGGCCGCCTGATGGACAAGCCGCTGATTTTTGCTTTTGTCCTTAGGATTGCCCTCTTGCGCGCCGTCCGCGGTTGTAAATCTTCCACGCTCGTCATGATACGGGTTGAATTTCCCGAACCCCGCCGGCTTTTCTTCCTCCCCGCCCTTCCCTAACGGCGTCAGCCCCAAATCGGCGCGCGCCTCGTCGACCGTCTTCACCCCGCTTCCGATCAGGATTTGCAGCGTCTGCGCCTGTTGCAGCGGATCGGTCACGTCGTCGCCGGCCCAGGCGAATTCCAGATCGTCGTCGCCGAGATAGAGCTGGATCACTCGGTCCATCGCGTCCTTGACCCAGGCGCGCATCGGCGCGAGGCCTTCCTGCGTCGCCTGCAGGCGCAGGGTCTCGGCGGTGGCGCGGTTGACCGTGCCGACGAAGGGCGAGACCGGCACCGAGAAGGCGTAGCAGATCAGCCGCGCCAGCCACTCGTCGTACTGGTCCTTGAGCGGAGGCTGACGCGGCTCTTGCAGCTTGAAGTCCGACGGCATGAATTTCAGCATGCGCCGCCGGCTCAAATTGCCGATCATGAGCGCGTCGAAATAGTCCTGGAATTGCTTGATCTGGTCGAGCGTCCATTCCTTGGGCAAGGTCGCGAACGAATCGGGGACCGAGCCCACCCGGTAATATTCCAGCGTCGCGACGTCGCGCCTCAGCGCGATGTTCACGGTCAGCGCGATCTGCTCGACCGGGCTCATGCCATAGAGCTTGTGGACGCGGGCGTTGCGCGGCAGATAGAGGAGCTCGTCGGCCGAGAAATCCGCCGCCGGCACGCCGTGCAGCACTTGCTGATAGGCGGGATCAGGCGGATCGGGCGCCCTTCCGTCCTCGCCGATCAGCGGAAAGATCGTCGCGCCGTCGACGATGTCGAGCGAATAAAGCGAACCGTCGCGCGAAAAGCGCGGATAGATCGTCGCCGCGTCGATGACCAGCATGTCTTCGAGCAGCATGCGCAGCCAGGCGGCGAAGGAATGGCGCCGGTCCGGCCGGGCGAGAAAGGCGAGCGCCGCCTTGATCCGCGCGGCGCTGTCCGGCGCGGCCGCCTTCGGATCGCGCGGCCGCACCGTATAGGCGAGACCGGCGATCTGATCCTTGCGGGTCTCGATCACCGCCCTGAGCAGCGGCAGCGCGTCGGCGAGGGCGCGCAATTCGGCGAAGCCGATCGCCGCCGAAGCGCGCGGCATATAGGAGACGTTCGCCCCGAACGGATAATCGAATTGCCGCCCCTTGACCTCCGGCGGCGCCATCGGCTGGAGCGGCTGCAACGGCCCGAACCAGGTCGCCGGCGCGACGCCGGTGATCGCATAGCGCGCCGCGGTTGCGATCCGCGCGAACACGCTCGGCGGCAGCGGCCGCACCATCCCTTCATCGCTCATCGCGCGTCGCCCTCGTTGATGCGTGGTACGCCGGCCGATTCCCTTCTTGCCGACTTTGTGTAAGCTCGACGTCGGAGCCGAGACCCGCCGTGATTCGTCGCTTCCTCTTCATCCTGACCCTGTCCTTCGCCGCGGCGCCTGCGGCGGCGAGCCCGTTATGGACCTTCTGCGTCGCTTCGGCGCTCGGCACCAAGGACATCTGGATCACCAGCCTGTTTCCGGCCGAGGCCAATCGCGAGAGGCTGGAGCAGGAATTGAAGGCGCTGCTCGAGCGCCAGGGGCATCCGCGAATCGTCGCCCAATGTCCACGGCCGACCGAGGACAAAGTCTCCGCCGTCAACGCCCAGACCACGGCCGAGGAGTTCAACCGCAAACTTGGCTCGGTCCTGCACGGCGTGCCGGCAAGGGAGTTTCCGCCGCGGTAGGGCGGTGGCGGGGGCCGATGAGCGACACCGCGGCGCCACGCCGGCCGATCGCCGTCAAGCGGCCATAGTCCGCTCGAAGGCCTGAGCCTTTTCCAAGTACCTGGGTGGGCGGACTATGGCCGCTCCTCCGCTGCGCTTCGGCCCTTCGGGTGACCGACCAAGAGCTTTGCTGATGAAACTGTCCTCTTCGGACAGTTTCATCAGCAAAGCTCTTGGTAGCAAAAACGCCATCGCCGAGCGGAGGAGTCAATCCTCGCGCAGCGAAGCGGAGCGACCGCGAAGCGGCTTGGGATTGACGCCGAGCACGGCGATGGCACGCAGGATAAGGCGCGGAAACAATGCCCCTTCACGGAGCGCCGTCCTCCGAATGGATCGCTTCATCCCTCTCGCTGCGCTCGCGCTCCTGTCACCCCCTTCTCGCCGCCTCGCGATAATAGTCCACCATCCCTGCATTCGCGCCGCCGCCGATCAAATCCGTCGCCGCCCAGACCAGAGCGTCGGCGCGGTCGGGCGAATAGCCGGCGGCGCGGGCGTCGAAATCCGGCGTCAGGGCGCAGAGTTGATCCTCGAGCTTGCCGAAGACGCCGACATGATGGACGAGGCCGCGCTCATAGGCCGCTGCGACCGGCTCGGCCCTCAGATACTTGCCGCGCGTCGCCGTCACCAGCCGCACCGGCAGATTGGCGTCGCATTGGCGCAGGACATTGGCGACCATCTCGCCGCCATTGTTCGATTCGGCGACGACGCGATTGGCGCGGTGGCGGCGATAGGCGCCCGCTACCCGCGCGGCCCAGCCGGCCGGCGTCTCGCCCTGGCTGCTCAAATCGGCGAGGATATAGACGCCGCCATTCTCGGCGCGGCCGGCGACGATGACGCCGCATTCGTCGGCCTCTCTCCCCGACGTCGCCGGCGGATCGACGGCGACGACCACCTCGCGGAATTCGCGCGGCGCCGAGCCGGGCGGGACGCGGCCGCGCTCCAGCAATTCGCGCGTCCATAGCGCGCCGGGCGTCTCGTCGAGGATCTCGGCGTAGATTTCCTGCTGGCCGATGCGGCTATTCTTGTAACGCGCGGCGATTCGTCTGATGAACGCCGTGGCGAGAAAATCCGAATTGTCGAACGTGACGCCGCGCGTAACTTTGGTGTTCGGGTCGGCGACCAAGTCCCTGACGATCTTGATCGGCCGCGGCGTGGTCGTGATCACCGCTTGCGGCCGATCGCCGAGCCGCAAGCCGAGCAGCGCTTGATCGTACGTTTGGGGGTAGCGCCAAGCCGCCAATTCGTCGCACCAGAGTTTGGCGTGCTGCTCGCCGCGCAGCCGATCCGGCTCCTCGGCCGAGAAGAGCAGCGAGGTCGCCCCGTTCGGCCAGGTCAAGCGCCGCGCGGCGCGCGCATAGGTCGGCTGCTGGGCGCGCGGGCAGCAGGCGAGCAGGCCCGATTCGCCGAGCACCATCACGTCGCGCGCGTCCGCCGCGGTCGCGCCGATCAGGTTGACCGGCGAGTATTTCGTGACCCAACGCCGCACCGTCTCGGCGCCGGTGCGGGTCTTGCCGGCGCCGCGGCCGGCAAGGATAAGCCAGGCGATCCATTCGCCCTCCGGCGGCAATTGATCGGCGCGCGCCCAAAAATTCCAATCGTAGAAGAGCTCAGTGCATTCCAGGGCGGTCAAGCGCCCCAATTGGAGCTGCCGCTCCCTCGGCGTCAGCGGCATCAGATCCCGGATGTGGCGGAAAGCGGCGGGCCTCGTCTCAGGCGCCGGCGGACGCTTCATCCGCGGCCTCCGCGGCGTCTTGATCTTCTTCAGCGGCGGCGCGGCGCGCGTCCACTTCGGACAGCTTTCTTAAAATACGCTCGCGCGCGTCCTCCTCCGCTTCTCCCGGCGCGACGGCGGGGGAATAGCCGCGATATCGATCGAGCCGGTCGAGAACTTTCAGAACCCGGTCGACGGCGCCAAGCTCGCCGTCATGAGCTTTTTCGACGAGGCTTTCGAGCATCGATTCCAGCCGTTCGATTTGCTGTTGGGCGAAATCTTTAGCATCGAGCGGCGCCGCGGCCGGCTCTCTCGGAGGCGCGCCAGGCTTCCTGCGCGCCGGCTTCCTCCCGCCAGGAGGCGCGGTCGTTTTGGCGCGACGCGATTTGCCGAGAGCAGGCATGGCGAAACTCCGAGGTGGTGGACGAGGATTCCCGCCGCATTCGCCGCGCGAACGCAGATGATGCGGCGGACATGACGATGAGGCCGAAAAGACTGGGAGAGGCGAGGACCCCGGCTGCGGCCGGCTCAACTCGCTCCATCTCCACTGTTGCTGATCATGCCGTTAGCCGCGTAAAAGCGCAAGCCTTATTTCGCAAAATCCGAAAAGATTCTGAAATTCTTATTTGTTTTCAGACGATTACGTCATTGCGAGGAGCGCAGCGACGAAGCAATCCATTCATAGGGCTGAGCCTTCCGAATGGATTGCTTTCGCTTCGCTCGCAATGACGATTCGCTCTAGCCGTTGCGGCGCTTCGCGAAGCCGAGCTCGGCGATAGTCCACGCCACCGCTCCCGCCGCGACGGCGTCGAGCGCCAAGGTCGTCCAATGCGGCGCCCAGCCTTCCGAGCGCGGCTCGTACCAATTGGCGGCCGCGGCCAAGAACACGGCGAAGGGCGCGATTCCGGCCAATGCCGGCGGCTTGCCCAGATCAGCGAAGCGCTTGGCGCTGACGAAATATTGCGCGACCGCGCAGAGAAGTACGATGAAGGCGTAGACGATCAGGTACAAGTAGCGGGCGGCGACGCCGAGATCGAAGAGGCTTTCGCCGCGCGAAAGATCGCGCGGCTCGCGCGGCATGATGACGAGCCAAATCAGAGTCAGCGCGATCAGGATGAAGGTCGGCGGCAGGCTGGCGAGCGCCCATTCGCGCCGGCCGATCGCGCCCTCGCTCTGGCGGTAGAGGAAATTCAGCCGCGCTTTCGCAGGCGAAAGGCTCATCAATCGCGCAGCAATTCGTTGATGCCGGTCTTGGCCCGGGTCTGCGCGTCGACGGTCTTGACGATCACCGCGCAATAGAGCGACGGGCCGGGCGAACCGTCCGGCGACGGCTTGCCCGGCAGCGAGCCGGAGACGACGACCGAATAAGGCGGCACCGCGCCGATATGGATCCTGCCCGTAGCCCGGTCGACGATCTTGGTCGAGGCGCCGATGAACACGCCCATCGACACGACCGAGCCTTCGCCGACGATCACGCCTTCGACGATCTCGGAGCGGGCGCCGATGAAGCAATTGTCCTCGATGATGGTCGGATTGGCCTGCAGCGGTTCGAGCACGCCGCCAATGCCGACTCCGCCGGAAAGGTGCACGTTCCTGCCGATCTGGGCGCAGGAGCCGACCGTCGCCCAGGTGTCGACCATCGTGCCGGCGCCGACATAAGCGCCGACATTGACGAAGGACGGCATCAAGACCACGCCCGGCGCCACGAACGCCGAATGGCGGACGATCGCGCCCGGCACGGCGCGAAACCCGGCGGCGGCGAAACGATTGGCGCTCCAATGAGCGAATTTCGATTCCACCTTGTCGTACCAAGAGGCGCCGCCCGGACCGCCGGCGATAAGTGCGCTGTCATTGAGACGGAACGACAAGAGCACGGCTTTCTTGAGCCATTGATTGACCGTCCAGCCGCCCACGCCCTTCTCGGCGACGCGGACTTCGCCCGAATCGAGCATCGCGAGAACCTTGTCCACCGCCTCGCGGACCTCGCCTTGCGTCCGGGCGTTGATCGAGGCGCGGTCCTCGAAAGCTTGTTCGATCGTCGACTGGAGACGCTGGAGGGACATTGACGGTCTCGGCGCTTATGCGGAGCGGGACGTTTCGACGCTCGACGCAAGCTTGTCAATGCCCCCTGCTCGGTCCGGCCCGACCGCAGATGTTTGGCCGGCGCAGGGCGTCGCCCGCCCCATCCTCATGCCGGCCCGGCGCCAAGCCAGGCCGCTCGCCTCGCCGCAGCGGGCGCAGAGCGAATCCCCTTCCTGGCGAGCGGCGACAAGGCGCGGCGGCGCCGCGATGCCGGGTTGACGGCGATCGGCCGGCGCCGCCGCCGCGCGGCGTGTTCTCTCACCGCACCAGCACGTTCCTGAACTGCCACGGATCGGATGCATCGATATCCTCCGGGAACAGCCCCGGCCGATCCTTTAGCGGGGTCCAATCGGTATAGACGCCGATCACCGGACCGAGATACGGCGTCTGCACTTCGAGGCAGCGCCGGAAATCCATCTCGTCCGCCTCGACGATGCCGGCATTCGGGTTCTCCAGCGCCCAGACCATGCCGGCGAGCACGGCCGAGGTCACCTGCAACCCGGTCGCGTTCTGGTACGGCGCAAGGTCGCGCGTCTCCTCGACCGAAAGCTGCGAGCCGTACCAATAGGCGCCGCGCTGATGACCGTAGAGCAGCACGCCCAGCTCGTCGATCCCGTCGAGAATCTCCTTCTCGCCGAGAATATGATGGCGCGGCTGCACGATTCCGGCGCGGCCGAACAGCTCATGCAGCGACAGCACGGCGTCGTCGCAAGGATGGTACGCATAATGGCAAGTCGGCCGGTACGTCGCTTTGCCGCTCGCGTCCCGCAAGGTGAAGTAGTCGGCGATCGAGATCGATTCGTTGTGCGTGACGAGAAAGCCGAATTGCCCGAGCGCGGTCGGCGTCCACGAGCGCACGCGCGTATTGGCGCCCGGCTGGTTGAGATAGATGGCCGCGCCGCAGCCGGTCTTGTGGAAGCCGGCGTTGCTCGGCGTCCATTTCTCGTGCGTGCCCCAGCCGAGCTCGGCCGGCTGCATGCCTTCCGACAAGAATCCTTCGACCGACCAGGTGTTGACGAAGCAATTGCGCGGCTTCGGCTGCTTGGCCCGCTGCGTGTCGCGCTCGGCGATATGGATTCCTTTGACGCCGAGGCGCTGAGCGAGCCTGCCCCATTCCTCGCGCGTCTTCGGCTCGGCGCTTTTATCACCGACATCGTGGGCGAGATTGAGCAGCGCCTGCTTGACGAACCACGACACCATGCCCGGATTGGCCCCGCAGCAGGAAATCGCCGTCGGACCGCCCGGCTTCTTGCGGCGCGCTTCGAGCACCGTCTCGCGCAACGCGTAGTTCGAGCGCGTCTCCGGTCCGAGGTTTTTGTCGAAGTAGAAGCCGGGCCAAGGCTCGACCACGGTGTCGATATAGAGAGCGCCGATCTCGCGGCAATGCTCCATGATCGCGAGCGAGGAGGTATCGACCGAGAGATTGACGCAGAAGCCCTGGCCGCCGCCGGCGGTCAAATGCTTGGTAAGGACCTCCCGGTAATTCTCCTTGGTGATCGCCTGATGGATGAACTTTATGCCGCGCTCGTCGAGCAGGCGGCGATCGGAATCGTCCGGATCGATGACGACGAAGCGGCTCTTGTCGAATTCGAAATGGCGCTCGATCAGCGGCAGCGTTCCCTTGCCGATCGAGCCGAAGCCGATCATCACGATCGGGCCGTCGATGCGCCCGTGCCGCGGCCATTCCGTCATCGCCTGCTCCTAAAGGGGTAAGAGATCGAGCGCGGCGGAAATCGCCGGCGCGGCTTAAGAGCAAGCGCGGCGGCGCTCGTCAATAGCGGGGCTCGCGGGCAGGCTTGCGACGTTTGTGTGACGAATGCTCGCGGGACGGATTCTTTCGGACCAAGCGCCCAAGCTCGAGGAGCGACACGAAACTCCCGGCGAAGAGAGCGCCGCCGCTTACACCCCCGCCGCACCGCCGTCGGCGCGCGGATCGTGGGCGGAGGCCACTTCGCCCTTGGCGTCGCGGACGACCATGCCGGCATGGCCGAACGCGTCGGCGAGCGGCGCTTCTGTCCATTCGATCGGATGGCCGGCGGCCTCGAGGGCGCGGCCGACCGCCTCGTCGAAGCCGCCCTCGAGCTTCACCGTCGAGGACGGCGCGCCCCAGGTGCGGCCGACGAGAAATCGCGGCGCGGCGAGCGCGGCGGCGATGTCCTGGCCGAAGCGATAGCGGGTGAAAATCTGCGCCTGGAATTGCGGCTGGCCGTCGCCGCCCATCGAGCCGTACGCCGCGACGCGGCCGTCGTCGAACACGGCCAGCGCCGGATTGAGCGTGTGAAACGGCCGCCGGCCCGGCGCGAGCGGATTGAGCGCCTGGGGATCGAGCGAGAAGGCGAGGCCGCGATTGCCGACGAGAATTCCGGTCGCCGGCAGAACGCAGCCCGAGCCATATTCCCAATAGATCGATTGGATGAAGGAGACGGCGAGGCCGGTCTCGTCGATCGCGCCCATCCAGGTCGTGTCGCCCCGATCGCGCCGCGCCGGCCAGGGCGCAGCCCGCTTGGCGTCGATCGTCGCCGCCTCGCGCTCCAGCGCCGCGGCGGAGAGAAAAGCGAGGGGGTCCTGCGTCACATGATCAAAGTCGGTACAAACGCGGTCGCGAATCGCCAAGGCCCGACGCGAGGCTTCGATCAATCCGTGAAAGTACGCAAAATCGTCGGCGCGCTTGAGGTTCAGTCGCTCGGCGAGTCCGAGCAGGATCAGCGACGCGAGCCCTTGCGTCGGCGGGGGCGTGTTGAAAAGCGTCGCCCCGTCCAGGCGCAACGACAGCGGCTCGCGCCAATTGGCGCGATAGGCGCGCAAATCCTCCCGCACGATGGGCGCGCCGATGCGCTGCAAGTCCGCGGCGATCTCCCGGCCGACGTCGCCGCGATAGAAATCGTCGAGCCCGGCATGGGCGAGATAGGCGAGCGTCTCGGCCAGACGCAGGGCCCTGCGCAGCGCGCCGGCCGCGGGACTCTCGCCATCGACAAGGTACGCCGCGGCGAAGCCCGGCGCCTGTTTGAGGTCGTCGAACCCGATCGGCCTGGTGCGCGCCTCGCAGGGCGAAACCGCATAGCCCTCGCGGGCGAGGCGGATCGCCGGATCGAGCAGAACCGACAGCGGCAGCTTGCCGCCGCGGCTCGCTGAAAGATCCAGCGCCAGGCTCCAGCCGCCGATCGCGCCAGGGACGGCCAGCGCCGCTTGCGGCCCGCGCGAGGGTATGCCGCCGAGAGCGCGATAATGTTCGATCGTCGCGTTCCGGCCAGCGAAGCCGCAGCCCTCGATCGCCCGCACGCGCTCCGGATTTTCGGCAATCAGCCAAAACCCGTCGCCGCCGATCCCGTTCATATGCGGATAGACCACGGCGATCGCCGCCGCCATCGCTATCATCGCCTCGATCGCATTGCCGCCTTCGGCGAGGATGGCGCGCCCGGCCTCGGCGGCCAGACGATGCGGCGCGGCGACAGCGGCGCGGGCGAAGGTCGGCGTATCGGTCATGGCCTTCGAGGGCCATAACAGCCGGCCGCCGTCAAGTCGCCGCGCTTGCCTCTCATCCGGCGATGGTATAGTGCCGCGCTCAGCCGCGGAGACCCTGTTGCCTGCCCAGCCGCCCATCAATTGGCGCAACGCGCTGACCCTGCTCAGCGTCGCCATTCTCGTCGGCACCGAATTGCTCGGCGCCGCGACCGCCGCCGCCTGGGCGATCGGCGGCCTGTTCCAATTGGGCGAGATCATCACGCGCGCGCTGGAAGTGATTTTCGTCGCCGGCGCGCTGGTCGGCCTGACCTATTTCCTGCGCGCCGCGTTGAGCCACGAGCCGATCCGGGGCTAAGTTCCCCTCTCCCGGAGGGAGAGGGGTCAGGGGTGAGGGGGTACAGCGCTCGAAGACGGGGCGATGCAGCGGTTCCCCGGCATAGCCTTGAGGTACAATTTTAACGTACCTTTTCTGTATTCCAACGCGTGTACCCCTCACCCCCGCCCCTCTCCCTTCGGGAGAGGGGAGTCAAACCGCGCTCGCCGCCGCCCGCCCCGCCGCGCGCCCCGAGAAGATGCACCCGCCGAGGAACGTCCCCTCCAGCGCGCGGTAGCCATGCATGCCGCCGCCGCCGAAGCCGGCGGCTTCGCCGGCCGCGTAAAGGCCAGGGACCGCCTGCCCGTCCGGCCCGATCGCGCGGCTGTCGAGGTCGGTCTCGATCCCGCCCAGCGTTTTGCGCGTTAGAATATTGAGCCGCACCGCGACCAATGGCCCGGCGGCCGGATCAAGCAGTTTATGCGGCGACGCGACGCGCACCAGCTTGTCGCCGAGATAGGCGCGCGCCCCGCGCAGCGCGACGATCTGCATGTCCTTGGCGAACGGATTGTCGATTTGCCGGTCGCGGGCCCGGATCTCGCGCTCGACCGTCGCCAGATCGAGCAGCGGCTCGCCGCCGGTCAGCGCGTTCATCCGCCGCACCAGATCCGGCAATTCGCGCTCGACGATGAAATCCTCGCCCTTGTCCATGAAGGCTTTCACCGGCCCCGGCGTCCCCGCCCGCACTCGCGCCAGCACTTGCCGCCAGCTCTTGCTGGTGAAGTCCGGATTCTGCTCAGAGCCGGACAGCGCGAACTCTTTGGCGATGATTTTCTGGGTGAGGACGAACCAGGTGTGATCGTAGCCGGTGCTGCTTATATATTGCAGCGCGCCGAGCGTATCGAATCCCGGATAGAATGGTACAGGCAAGCGCCGCCCGCGCGCGTCGAGCCAGAGCGAAGACGGGCCCGGCAGGATGCGGATCGCATGGTCAGGCCAGATCGGCGCCCAATTCTTGACGCCCTCGACATAGTGCCACATGCGATCGCGGTTGATCAGGCGGGCGCCGGCCGCCTCGGCGATCGCGAGCATGCGGCCGTCGACATGGTCGGGCACGCCGGTGATCATCCGCTTGGGCGGCTCGCCGAGCCGCTTCGGCCAATTCTGGCGAACGAGATCATGATTTCCGCCGATGCCGCCCGAAGCGACGATCACCACCTGCGCCTTCAAGGCGAAGCCGCCGATCGGAACGCGCGAGCTCTTCTGGCCGCGCAGAGCGGCGCTCGGCTCGAGAATCTCGCCGGCGACACCGTCGACCGCGCCGCCGCTCCGCGTGATCTCGTTGACGCGATGGCGGAACTTGAAGGCGATCAGCCCCTGTCGCGCCGCCTCCAGCGCCCGCTCGGCGAACGGCTCGAGCACGCCCGGCCCGGTGCCCCATGTGAGATGAAAGCGCGGCACGGAATTGCCATGGCCGATCGCATTGTGGCCGCCGCGCTCGGCCCAACCGACCACGGGAAAGAAGCGCAGCCCGCGCTCGCGCAGCCAGGCGCGCTTCTCGCCGGCGGCGAAGCCGAGATAGGCCTCGGCCCAACGCCTCGGCCAATGATCCTCGTCGCGGTCGAAGCCGGCGGTCCCCATCCAGTCTTCGAACGCCAGATCGTAGGAATCGCGGATGCGCATCCGCCGCTGCTCGGGGGAATCGACGAAGAACAGGCCGCCCAGCGACCAGAAAGACTGGCCGCCGAGCGAGTTCTCTCCCTCCTGCTCGACGATGACGACCCGCTTCTTGGCTTCGGCCAGTTCGCAAGCCGCGACCAGCCCCGCCAGGCCGGCGCCGACAATGATCACGTCCGCGTCCACGTTTTCTCCTGACCGGCGTTTTGCCCACAATCTTCCATGCGGCGGCGGAGAATTCCATCTTCCTCGCGAAGCGAGGCGGAAACGCGTTCTAAAGCGGTCACAAAACTCGAGGCTGCCGCGTCTTATGTGACGAAGCGGCCAGCAACCCGCTTGATTGTCATTCCCGCGAAAGCGGGAATCCAGTGCCCGCCTTTCCTGCCGGCGCGGCTTTTCCTGGATTCCCGCTCGCGCGGGAGTGACAGACGGAGACTTTTCATGCTCCCGCGAATCCTGTTGGGCCTTTTCGGTCTGCTGAACCTCGGCAACGGCCTGCTCATGCTCGCTGCGCCGCATCTTTGGTATGAGACCGTGCCGGGCGTCGTCGCGACCGGGCCGTTCAACCATCATTTCGTCATCGACATCGCCCTCGCCTATGTCGCCAGCGGCGCCTTCATGCTCGCCGGCTTCAGCGAGCGTCGCGGCGCCGCGGCCTTTGCGCTTGCCGGCGCGGCCTGGCCCGCCCTCCACGCGCTGTTTCACATCTTAGGATGGATCGCGGACGGCTTTCCCGCCGACGTCATCAACGCGGCGACGCAAGTCGTCGGCGTCGTCCTGATCGGCTTTCTCGGCGTTGCGCTCGCCGTCTGGCGGGCGACGCTCAATGAAGGAGCGACTCATGATCAAGTCCTATCTGCACAAGAAGCTCGCCGCGATGGAGCGCGAGTTCGGTTATGACGCGACCTATGGGCATGAAGTGCTCGACGCTTCCCTGCCCGCCTTTCTGAAATTCGGCCTGTTCCAAACCATGGCCAAGCATCGCGACGGCGTCCCGCTCGAAACGTGGGTCGCGGCCGGGCTCGCAGCGGCGATGAGCGAAGATTGCGGCCCTTGCTCGCAGCTCTGCATCGACCTGGCGCTGAAAGCCGGCGTCGATCCCAAGATTCTCGCCGCCTTGGCGCGCGGCGATCTCGCCGCCGCCGGGCCTGAAGCGGCCTTCGGCTTCCGCTATGGCCAAGCGGTCGCGACCAACGCGCCCGAAGCGGTCGAGCTTTCCGCGCAAGCGGAAAAGAGGTACGGCAAGCGCGGCCTCGTCTCGCTCGCCTTCGTCGTCGCCGGAACGCGCGTCTATCCGGCGGTCAAGCGCGGTCTCGGTCATGGCGCGGCCTGCCAGAAGCTGGTGGTCGCCAACGAGCCGATTGCGGTAAAGAAAGCCGCATGAAGGGCGACGTCGCCATATTCGAGCGGCATCGGCCGCGGCTGCTCAACATCGCCTATCGAATGCTGGGCGAGATGGCCGCGGCCGAGGACGTCGTGCAAGAAGCCTGGCTGCGCTGGCGCACGGCCGAGACGGAGGACATCCGCGATCCGCGCGCCTGGCTGTCGACCGCGACGGTCAGGCTCGCGCTCGATGCGCTGCGCGCGGCGCGCGCCCGGCGCGAATCCTATGTCGGTCCGTGGCTGCCCGAGCCGATCCTGCCCGAGGATACGCGCATCTTCGCCGCCGACGCGCCGGCCGAACATGCCGAGCTCGCCTCCGATCTGTCGCTCGCGCTGATGCATGTGCTCGAGCGGCTGTCGCCCGAGGAGCGCGCCGCCTTGATCCTGCACGACGCGTTCGATTTCGATTACGACGAGATCGCCGCAACGCTCGCTAAAACCGCAGCAGCCTGCCGCAAGCTGGTGAGCCGGGCGCGCGAGCGCGTGAAAGTCGACCGGCCGCGCTTTTCCGCCTCCAACGACCAGCAGCGCGACCTGCTCGCCCGCTTCGCGAAGGCGAGCGCCGCGGCCGACGCCAAGCAGCTCGCTGCTTTGTTCGCGCCTGAAGCGATCGCCTATACGGATGGCGGCGGACGGGTGCGCGCAGCGCTCAATCCGATTTACGGGGCCGACAAGGTGATCCGGTTCATCATCGGATTGGCGGAGAAGTTCGAGTTCTACGACACGCTGAAATGGAGGGCGACGGAGATCAACGGCCGACCGGCGCTGCTCAGCAGCGCCATGGGCGATCCGTTGACCGCGTTCACGTTGGAGAGCGACGGCGAGCGGATCACCGCGATCTACGTGATCCGCAACCCGGACAAGATGGCGCGGCTGTCGCAAAAGCTGGGCTGGCCGGCGGACGGACAAGAATGACGGCCTGCCGCCGAGGCGGAGAGGTACGGAGGAGAACTGCCGGTCGAAGGCGATCGGTCCCGCCCGCTGCCCGCCGAACGGCGAGAGGACGCTAGTCTAGCGCCCCTTCATGCGTCGCCGCGCATTGGCCAGCGCTGCGGCGCGCAGCGTCGTCGCGCTGTCGACCACCTGAGCGTATTCGCCGTGCATGTGAGCCAGCGACAGCGCGTGCACGTCTGCGGCCGGCCAGAGCCGGCCGTCGAGGTCGAGCTTGTCGACCGCCCAGCACGCGTCGGCGACGACGAAGACGCGGTAGCCGAGATTGCCGGCATGGCGCACCGTGGCTTCGACCGAGTTAGGGGTCAGCGCGCCGCAGACGACGAGCGTCGTTGCGCCGATCTCGTCGAGCGCCTCTTCGAGCCGCGTGCCGATAAAGGCGCTGTTGGCGTGCTTGGCGATGATGCGCTCCTCGGCGAGCGGCTGCGCCAGCGCCTTGAAGCGATGGCCGGGCGCGCCGGGCCGATAGGGAGAGCGCGGATCGAGCGAATCGTGGCGGATATGGACGATCGGCAGCGCTTCCGAACGCCAGGCGGCGATCAGCGCCGCGATCGCCCCCTCCGCGCCGTCATTGTTGCGCGGCCCCCACGAAGCGTCGTCGATCGCTTCTTGCACGTCGATGACGAGCAGCGTCGAATCGCAAGGCAGGCGCATGGCGGTCTCTGAGGCAGGGCGCTGGCCGAGTTGAAGCGCATTTGCCGGCCCCGCGCAACGCGGCGCGACCGGGACCGTTCGCCCCAGCCTCCCGGGCGGCTTGCCTCGATGCGATTCGTTAGTACGCGGCGAAGGATCGCTGGTTTCTTCGTCGCTTCGCGCCTTGCCCTGAACGGCGCGCCAGGGTCACCGCCGCAAGCACGCCGTCCGCTCGCCATCGAGCCGGGCTCGCTCCACCAGGCTCGCGGCGAGGCGTCGTTGCAGCGCGCTCGGATGCGCCGGATTGCGCTTGATCGGATTGGGCAGCGCGGTGGCGAGCAGCGCCGCTTCGCCGAGGCCGAGCTGGCTCGCCTTCTTGTGGAAATAGCGCTCCGCCGCGGCCTCGACGCCATAGAGCCCGTCGCCCCATTCGGCGATGTTGAGGTAGATTTCCATGATGCGCCGCTTGGGCCAGACCTTGTCGAGAACCAGCGCGATGGCGATCTCGATTCCCTTGCGGATAGCCATGCGTCCCGGCCAGAGGAAAAGATTCCTCGCGACCTGCATGGTGATCGTCGAAGCGCCGCGGCTCGGGCCGCTTTTGCCGGCTTGGCTGAGCACCTCGCGCAGCGCGCCCCAATCGACGCCGTCGTTCCAGCAGAAGCCGCCGTCTTCGGAGGCGATCACCGCCTCCAGAACCGTCGGCGCGACGTCTTCGAGCGGGACATAGGTACGCGCGTAGCTCTTGCCTTGGACGAGCCGCGCGAGCATCAGCGTCGAGACCGGCGGGACGAAAGCATAGAGCGCGACGAGAACGACGAAGAGGCAGAGCAGCGCAAGACCAAGCCACGCCGCCCCGCGCGCCAGCCTGACGAAGAAAAGGGGGCGCTTGGTCATGCAGCAGTTTTGGCGGAGCCGACGCGCGGTGGCAAGCCGGCGGGGCGGCCATGGCGGGTTGAGCGCGGACCGAGCGACCCCTTCCGCCGTTCGAGCGGCTAAAATCCTGAAGCCCCCCGGCTTTGCCGGGGACACGTGACCTCTAATATAATTCACGCTCGCTGAAATTGCCTGACGGCTCAGCAAAAAGCGCCGTGAAGGCGCAATCCGTCCCTATCGTCGGCTACCATTCCGCCGCGCGTCGTACTGATGACCGCTCGACTTCTAAGTTCATTGATAACGCGACCGAGAGAGTCGTGCACAATCTCGGCATGGCGGCGAGCTTATCTTGTGCAACGGCTAAGTCCGCCGCGCGCCTGGTCCGCAGGTCGTTCAGACGAAGTGCATGACCACGTAAGCAAATCCACCCAGGAATGACGCCGCTAGAATGAGACCGTCTTTCATACCCAAGCAAACAATTGTCTGGCCGGCGCGGTTCCTGAACTTCACGACGGCGTGATGGCCCGTGAGCTTGTGACCTTAAGTCGCAAAGTATTCTTGCCGACCCGACGGGACCGGACGACGGCCGCCTTATGCGGCGCCACGATCGAAGACCGCGCTGATGCGCTCCATGGCCTCTCCAAAATGCCTGCGGCCGAAAGTTTCTTGAAAAGGTGCGACGTCGCCGCGCCAAGAACGAGACGAACGCGGCATGCCCTGTGCCCGGCCAACGTGCCGACCGGAGCGCGCCGGGCGAAATCGCGCCCACTTTGCGCCAGCACGGATGTTGCTCCGGGCGCGCAATCGTTTCGCCGGCGTCGCCGCGCCCATACCGTATTTGCTCCTCCCATCGCGCTCGGGCGCGTCAGCCGCAGCCAGCTTCTCCACAGCCCCGCTTGCGCCCTTGCCATTCGCCGATTCGCGGCTCACAACAGGCCGCTCGTCGCAGCTTTCGCCGCGAGGCTCCCCTGCCCGATCTTCGCCTCTTCTCGATCCCTGCCGGCGCGCCGTTCCTTTCGAGCTTCGCGCGAGCGCTGCTCGACGGGCGGCTCATCGAGGGCTTCCCCAGCGATGGCGGGCCATTCGCGCTGGCCAGCGCGACGATCTACGTGCCGACGCGGCGCGCGGCGCGCGCGCTCGGCGACGCCTTGCGGCAAGCGAGCGGCGGCGCAAGCCTGATCCTGCCGCGCATCGCGCCGCTGGGCGCGTTCGAACCGACGCAGGACAGCCGATTGTTCGAAGAGCCTGACGACGCCGGCGAGGCGCCGCCGGCGGTCTCGGCGCTCGAGCGGCGCATGGTCCTCGCCCGGCTTGCGCAAGCCTGGGGCCGCGCCCTCAAGGGCGCGATTGCGCCGGTCGACGAAAGCGGCGCGCCGCGCTTCGACGAGCGCGAAGCGCCGCTGGTCGTGGCGAGCCCGGCCCAGGCCTTCGCCCTGGCCGGCGATCTCGCCGGCCTGATCGACGACATGACGATCGAAGGCGTTCCCTGGCGGCGATTGGAGACGCTCGCGCCCGGCGAATTCGACGCCTATTGGCGGATCACGCTCGATTTCCTCAAAATCGCCGCCGAATATTGGCCGAAACATCTCGCCGAGCGCGGCTTGATCGACGAGGCTGCGCGCGGCGCCTTGCTGGTCGAGCACGAAATCGCGCGTCTTGAAGCGGGGCGGTTCGGCGGGCCCGTCATCGTCGCCGGCTCGACCGGCGCGCGGCGGGCCACCGCCAAGCTGATCGCCGCCGTCGCCCGCGCGCCGCAAGGCGCGGTCGTCCTGCCCGATCTCGATCTGACGCTGGACGACGAATCCTGGCGGATGATCGGCGGACAGGCGATCGCGACCCATCCGCAAGCCGGGCTCTGGCGCCTGCTCGACGAGATCGGCGCCGCGCGGACGGACGTACGCGAGATCGGCGGGGTCGCGCCGCCGCTCGCGGCGCGGGCGCGCCTGATCAGCGAGGCGTTGCGGCCGGCCGATTCGACCGAGCTTTGGCGCCGCCGCGACGACGCGCTCGCCGAGGACAAGGTCAGCCGGGGTCTCGCCGGCCTCGCCGTCATCGAGGCGGCCGACGAAGCCGAAGAAGCGCTCGCGCTCGCCGTCGCCATGCGCGAAGCGCTGGAGACGCCGGACAAGAGAGCCGCGCTGATCTCGCCCGATCTCGGCCTGACGCGCCGCGTCCTGGCGGAACTCGCGCGTTGGGGCGTCGCGCCGGACGTCTCGGCCGGGCGAAGCCTGAGCGACAGTCCTGCCGGCGTTTTCGGCCGGCTCGTCCTCGCCGCCGCGCAACGCGAGCCACTCGATTTCGCCGCCTTGCTCCATCATCCGATGGCTCGGCTCGGCCGGCCGCGCGCCGCGCTCGACGCGGCGGCGCGGGCGCTCGAACTTGGCGCGCTGCGCGGCGTCCTGCCGGCGACGCGGCTCGCCGATCCGCAGCGGCTGTTCGCGGCGGCGCGGGCGCGCAAAGACGGCGCGGGCGCGCGCCTCGGCGAACGCCACTGGCGCGAAGCCGAGGCGTTGCTGAACGACGCGCTGAAGGCCCTGGCGCCGCTCGCGGCGTTGAGCGACGAGGCGCCGCTCGCAGCCCATATCGACGCGCATCGCCGAGCGCTTGCGGCCTTCTGTTTGGACGAGGGCGGCGCCGATCGCCTGACCGCGACGGCCGACGGCGCGACGCTGGCCGGCTTGCTCGACGAATGGCGCGCGGCGGCGCCCGAGGACTTCGCCATGAGCGCGGCGGATTATCGGGCGCTGTTCGAGCAGGTCGCCGGGGAGACGCCGGCGCCGGACGCGGCGAAGCCGCACAGCCGCTTGCAAATTTTGGGGCTGCTCGAGGCGCGCCTGCTGTCATTCGACGTCGCGCTGATCGCGGGTCTCGACGAAACGGTGTGGCCGCCTTCGGCCGAGACCGACGCGTTCCTCAACCGGCCGATGCGGGCCGAGCTGGGCCTGTCGCCGCCGGAGCGGCGCATCGGCCAGACCGCGCATGACTTCGTCGCCGCGCTCGGCGCGCCGAAGGCCATTCTCTCGCGCGCGAAAAAGCGCGGCGGCGCGCCGACGGTCGCTTCCCGCTTCCTGCAACGCCTCGCCGCGGCCGCCGGCGAGGCGGCGTTCGGCGCAGCGCTGCAGCGCGGCGAAATCTATTTGAGCTGGGCGCGCGCCGTCGACCGGCCGGGCGCCGTCCTACGCGCCGAGCGGCCACGTCCGAAGCCGCCGCTGAAATTGCGGCCGACCAAGCTCAGCGTCACCCGTATCGAAACCTTGCGCCGCGATCCTTACGCGATCTACGCCGAGCGCATTCTCAAGCTCAAGCCGCTCGATCCGATCGCGCAGCCGGCGGGTTTTCGCGAGATCGGCGTCGAATGGCACGCGGCGTTGAACGAATTCACCAAAGCCTACCCGGCTGGGCCGCCGCCGGCCAATGCGCGCGACCGTCTCTTCGCCGTCGCCCGAGCGAAATTCGCCGCCTTGCTCGAAGACGCGAATTTCCGCCTGCTGAATTGGCCGCGCATCGAGCAGGGGCTCGAATTTTTCCTGAGCTTCGATCGCGAGCGCCGCGAGCATACCTTGCGCATCTTGTCGGAAGAGCCGGGCTCGCTCGTCGTCCCGCTCGGCGACGGCTCGGAATTCACGCTCACCGCAATCGCCGACCGGATCGAGGAGACGCAATGGGGCGCCGTGTTCCTCATCGACTATAAGACGGGCGCCCTGCCGGGGATCAACGAAGCGCGAGTCGGCTTTGCGCCGCAATTGACGCTCGAAGCGGCGATGCTGGCGCGCGGCGGCTTCGCCAACGCGCCGCGGCAGGCCCCGATGGGCGCGACGTACCTCAAGCTCGGCGGCGGCAAAGGCGGCGAGCGGCGAGACCTCAATTTCAAGGACGACGAGACGTTGGCCGACGTGGCCGAAGAGCATTACGCCGCTCTGATCGCGATGCTCGATCAGTTTCGCGACGAGTCGACGCCCTATCTGCCGCGGCCGTACCCGAAATTCGTCGGCGCCTTCGGCGTCTACGATCATCTCGCGCGGGTGAAGGAATGGTCGGCCTCGGGCGGGCTCGCCGACAACGGGGCCGGCTCATGAACGCGCCGATGAACGAGCCGCTCAAAGCCGCGCCGGCCAATCCGCAGGCCCGCGCCTCCGACCCTAATTCCTCGGCCTGGGTCACCGCCAATGCCGGCTCGGGCAAGACCCATGTTCTGGTCCAGCGCGTGCTGAGGCTGCTTCTGGAAGGCGCGCCGCCGTCGCGCATCCTCTGCATCACCTTCACCAAGAGCGCGGCGGCGAACATGGCCGGCCGCGTGTTCAAGACGCTGGCGGAGTGGACCAGCATCGACGACGACGCACTGGCCGAGGCGATCATGAAAGCCGGCGCGCCGCCGCCCGATCCGGCGCGCCTGGCCTTGGCGCGGCGGCTGTTCGCGCGCACGATCGAATCGCCCGGCGGCTTGAAGATCGAGACGATCCACGGCTTTTGCGGCCGCCTGCTCAGGATGTTTCCGTTCGAGGCCAATGTCGCGGCCGGCTTCCGCGTCGTCGAAGAGCGCGAAGCGCAAGCCTTGCTCGACGCTGCGCGCGAGAAGGCGCTCGTCGAACTCGCCCGCGACGAGGCTGGCGCGGCGACATTGCGGGCGCTGGCGGTCGAGACCGGCCGCGAGGGGCTCGACGCCTTGCTCGGCCAGGCGCTCGGGCTGCGCGGCAAGATCGCGGAAGCGGTCGCGCATTGGGGCGGGGTCGCAGCCTATGGCGACGCCCTGCGCGACCGGCTCGGCCTCGCGCCGGACGAAACGGTCGCGGCGATCGAAGAGGCCATCCTCGCCGGTTTAGGCGACCGCTCGGCGAAGCTCCAGATCGCGGCGCAGCTCCAGCAAGGCGCAGTCACGGATCAAGACCGGGGCGCGGCGTTGCGCGATTCGGCCCTCGCGGCCGATCGCCTGAACGCGCTCGCCGATTATTTCACCCTTTTCTTCACTCTCGACGACAAGCCGCGCGGCGGCGAAAGCGGCAGGCTCGTCACCAAGAGCCTCGAAAAGAAATACCCGCATCTCAACGATCTGCTGCGCCGCGAGCAGGCGCGCGTCGTCGCGTTGCGCGAGAAGCTGAAAGCGGCGCGCTGCGCCGAGCGCAGCCTGGCGCTGATCGTCGTCGCCGAGCGAGTTCTCGCCGCCTATGCGCGGCTCAAGGCCGAGCGCGGCCTGCTCGATTTCGACGACCTGATCGAACGCGCCAACGCGCTGTTGAGCCGCGCCGACGCGGCCTGGGTTCTGTTCAAGCTCGATTCCGGCATCGACCACATCCTCGTCGACGAAGCGCAGGACACGTCGCGCGAGCAATGGGAGATCCTGAAGAAGATCGCCGAGGACTTCACTTCGGGCCGGAGCGCGCGCGAGACGGCGCGCACCTTCTTCGCGGTCGGCGACGACAAGCAGTCGATCTTCTCGTTCCAAGGCGCCGCGCCGGATATGTTCGCCGAAATGCGTCGCCTTCTCCAGCGCCGCCACGAAGACGCCGGCAGGCCGTTCGCGCCGGTCTCGCTGACGCTTTCGTACCGTTCGGCCAAGATCGTGCTCGACAGCGTCGACGGCGTCTTCTCGATCGAGAAAACGTGGCGCGGGCTCACCGCCGACAATGAAGCGCCGCCGCCGCATACGGCCTTTCGCGCCTCCCTGCCGGGCTTGGTCGAGGTCTGGGCGCCGATCGGCGGCGAGAAGGAGGCTCTGGAATCGGATTGGCGCTTGCCGCTCGACGCGCCGGCGAGCCGCGACCCGCCGGTCCTGCTCGCGCGCCGCATCGCCGGAATCGTCGCCGATTGGCTGAAGCCCGGCGCGACGGCGCGCGTGCACGACCGCGACACGGGCAAGCCGCGGCCGATCCGCCCCGGCGACGTGCTGATCCTGGTGCGCACGCGCAACGCCTTCTTCGAAGCGATGATCCGCGCGTTGAAGGACGCCAATGTCAAAACGCTCGGCGCGGATCGCCTGCTGCTCGCCGACCATATCGCCGTGATGGACCTGGTCGCCGCCGGCAAGGCGGCGCTGTTCGCCGACGATGATCTGTCGCTCGCCGCGGCGCTGAAATCGCCGCTCTTCGGCTTCGACGACGATGATCTGATCGCGCTCGCGCCCGAGCGCAAAGGAACGCTGGCCGCCGCGCTCGCCGAAAGGGACGAGGAAAAATACCGCGCCGCGGCGCTTCGGCTCGCGACCTGGCGCGGGCGCGCCCGGGCGCTCTCGCCCTATGATTTTTACGCCCGGCTGCTCGGCGAGGAGGGCGGCAGGCGCGCTCTGCTCGGCCGGCTCGGGCCGGAAGCGGGAGACGCGATCGAGGAATTCTTGTCCTTGGCGCTCGCCTTCGAGCGGCGCAGCCCGCCTTCGCTGGTCGCCTTCCTCGCCGAGGTCGAGGCCGCCGACGTTTCGATCAAGCGAGACATGGAGGAAAGCGGCGAAGCGGTTCGGGTGATGACGGTCCACGCCGCCAAGGGCCTCGAGGCGCCGGTCGTTTTTCTACCCGACACATGCTCGGCGGGCGGGCGAGAGGAAGGCGGCTTGCTCGCCTTGCGGGGCGCGCGGGCCGAGGTCGATCCGCCTTTCGTCGTCTGGTCGCCGCGCAAAGCGGACGACCCGGCCGCAATCGCCGCGGCGCGCGACGAGCGACGCGAGGCGGCGCGCGGCGAGCACCGGCGCCTGCTTTACGTCGCGATGACCCGCGCCGCCGAGCGGCTGATCATCGCCGGCTATCACGGCGTCAAGGGGCCGGCCGAAGATTGCTGGCGCGAGATGATCCTCGCCGGCCTGAGCGGCGCGCTCACCGAGGCGCCGGCGCCCTGGGGCGGCGAGGAGACGATCTTGCGGCTCGGCGAGGGGGCGAACGAGCCCGCGCCCGGCGAGGCGCCCGAGCCGCCGGCGGAGACGATCCCGCCCGCCTGGCTCGCCGCGCCTGCGCCGGCGGCGCCCGCCCCGGTCGCGCTCAGCGCCGCGCCCGCCGGCCGCGCTCATGCCGGCGCACCAGCGCCGGAAAGCCGGCGCGAAGCCGGCCGCCTCAGTCACGCTCTGCTGCAATATTTGCCCGAGGTCGCGCCAGAGCGCCGGCTGGCGGCGGGACGGCGCTACCTTTCGAGCCGCGGCCTCGGTCTCGGCGAGGCGGAGCAGGAGGCGATCCTCAGCCGCGTCCTGGCGGTTCTCGACGAGCCGGCCTTGGCCGGCCTGTTCGGCCCCGGCTCGCGGGCGGAAGTCGCGATCGCAGCCGAATTTCCCCGGGCCGGCGCGCCGCCCGCGTCTTTCGCCGGCCGGATCGACCGCCTCGCTCACCTTGCCGACCATGTCGCGATCGCCGATTTCAAAAGCGGCGCGCCCACCGCCGGCGCGCCGCCGCCGGCCGATTATGTCGCCCAGCTCGCGCTCTATCGCGCCGCATTGACGCCGCTCTATCCAGACCGGCCGATCCGGGCCTTTCTGGTTTGGCTCGGAGAGCCGCGGGCGATCGAGATCGCCCCGGCGGCGCTCGACGCCGCCTTCGCGCAGCAATTGACGGGCGCATAAGCCAATCATATCAATATATTGCGGCGCCGTCGGCGGCCCAAAACTTTAGGGCGCGGCGGAACTTTCCTAATTTTCGGTTACGCCCGCCGCTTCGCCGGCGGCGATCGCCTTGAAGTGGACGTATTTTCAAAGGATTGCTAACGCGATGATGAGTAGAGTTCCGCGATTGCATGCGGCGGGACGAGCGCTCTTGAGCTCTCTCGCGCAGCGGCAAAGGGGACCGCGGCCAGCCCCACTCACCCGGCCAGGACGCGCCTGCGTCCGGCGGGCGTTCGTCCTTGCTTTCGCTTTGGTCCTGAGCGGACCGGTTTTCGCCCAAGACGCCGCCCAGCCCGATAAATCTGGCGAGGAGCCGCAACACGCGGTCGTGCGTCATGGCGGCGGCTATCGCGTGATGGTGCGCTATCCAAAGCCGATCATGCGTAACGGCCGCCTGGTTCTGTGGCATGGCGCTTGGCGGACCGGCGCGCGAAGCGAAGCTCATCCGCGGCCAGGCCGGACCGCCGCCGCGCCGCCCCAAGCCGCAGCCCCGGCCGTCGCTCCGGCTAAGCCGGAAGCTCCGCGCGCGCTGTCGATCCTCGCCGATAGCGGCGACGCTACGGCGCTGCGATTGGCTGGCGAACTTGCCGGCGTGATGAGCGGCGACGAAGGTCAGGTCAAAGCAGCCGCCGGCGCGGTGTCGCGCGCCGCCCTGGCGAAAGCGATCAGCGCCGAGACCGCCGATTTTGCGCTCGTCCCGCTCGATGCGCTCGCCGACCCGGTCCTGGCCGCGGATTTGCGCCAGCGCGCGCCCTATGTGGCGCGGCTGCCGAGCGAAGAGATCGAGCTGGTCGCGGCGCGCTCGATCGCCGACATTCGCCAATTGGCCGGCCGCAGGGTGAATGTCGGCGCCGCGGACGGCGCCGCGGCGGCCAGCGCCGGGCTGATTTTCTCGCGGCTCAACATCGCGGCGAATTGGACGAACTATCCGCTGAACGAAGCGCTGCAGCGCCTCAAAGACGGCAGGGTCGACGCCGTGCTCGTCATCGGCGGCAAGAATTCAGACGCGCTGAAGGCGTTCGGCGACGACGGCCGCTTCCATCTCGTCGCCATTCCCTATGCGCCGTCCTTGAGCGCCTATTACGCGCCCGGCCGGGCGAGCGCGCAGGACTGGCCGAAATTGGTTGCGCCCGGAGAGAAGATCGACACGCTCTCTGCCCCTGTCGCGCTGTTGGCGATTGGCGCCGCCGCATCGGATCGCGCCCAGCCGGTCGCAGCCGCAGCCGACCGGTTCCTGGCCAATTTCGATCAGTTGCTCGACAAGTCGAAAGACGCCAGTTGGCGCGAGGTGAATCTCGCCGCTCGCATCGAGCAGGCGCCGCGTTTCGCCCCCGCCCAGGCCTGGCTTGATCAGAACGCCGGCGCCGCCAACGCCGATTACGAAACATTCCGCGCCCTCGCGCAAGCGGCCGATGCGGCGAATGGCGGCCCGAGCAGCGCCGATTCGGATCGATTGTATCAAAGTCTGATTCGCTTGAGCGGGGCTGGGCAATGATGGGGAGTCCCAGCATGACCCATATGATCAAGATCGGCGCGGGCGCGAGCGCGGCGGCGCTCGCCGTCGCGCTCGGCTTCACGTTCTGGACGCAATTCGACAGATCGCTGGCCGGCGGCAGAATCGCCGTCGAAAAGCCGGTCTTCGTGCTGCGGACGACGCCGGTCAAGCTGGCCACGGCGGCGCCGCCGGCCGCGCCGGCCCCGGCGCCGACAGCGGCGACCACAACGATTGTCGCAGGGACGCCGCCGGCGACGCAAAACGATCCCGCTTTGTCAAAATTGGCGTTGGCGCTGCGCGCCAACGCGTCTGCGCAGCCGGCCGCGACGCCTGAACTCGGCGCCGCCCGCGGTCTGGTCGCGCCGTCCTCCGGTCCGCCGGCCGCGAACGAAGCGGCGCGCCGGCTCTGCGCCCAAGGCTTGGTCGCGCTCGCCGAAGGCGACATCGCCGGCGCCCGGGCCTATCTGCAGCGCGCCGCCGAGGCCGGCGACGCCCGCGCGCTCCTGGCGCTCGGCGAAACCTATGATCCCGTGACGCTCGCCCGCATCGGCGCGCTCGGCATCAGAGGCGACGCCGCCCGCGCCCGCGATTATTACTCGCAAGCGCTCGCGGCGGGCCTCGCCGACGCGCGCGAGCGCATGGCGGCGCTGAACGCGCCGTGAGCGGCCGCTGAGCCGCTCCCTGCGCCCAGCCGAGGCTTCCTGAAAGTCACCGCGAGGAGCCGAGGCGAAGCCATCTGAAGCTCGGACCTGGATCGCGCTCTATGGCAACTATATACCTGAGTTAGCCGATGGGCCGATGTTAAAGAGCCGCCCGCAGACTGCGAAGAACTCGCTAAATCGGCTGGCGCGCCCGCAGAAGTGAAGGAAGCCTTGGAAGCTGCCTACTATGATTGATGGGCGGACAACGACTCGCTGTTGTCGATGGGTTTGCCAGGAGAAGTTTTTGATTTGCGATTGAGACTCAACGCTGCCTTTGCAAACGCGTTTAGCTCGTTGTCAGAGACGCCGAGTTCTTTTGTGAAAGCCCGAACTGTGCCGAAAAACGTAGCGGTCTAGTTCGCGATGTCCCTCAAACCGAAGGTGTGGACAGTCGCTTTGAATTCTCCGCTAACTGATCTCTCAATAAATGATACCGTTCGATCTTCTTCATTTTGCTGATAGATATGTCCATGCAGCAAAATCTCTCTCTTGTTGTTCCCTCTAATTGCGTTGAACTCTGATAAGATCGCTGCTTTGCGAGGGTGATCGCTGCGCGAAATCAGGCCCGCCAGTAGTCTCGCCTTTCTGCCAAACATCATGCCGGCCGTGATGAGGTGAGCTTCTTCCGGCGTGACGCTCAAAAACTTCCCAATGGCGAAATCCGTTGCTATGTCCAAGCGCGAAAACGCCATATGAAAGAGACCTAGGCAGACCATGACCCCAACGCCATGCAACACATCCATTAGTTTCTTGGGGTCTTTGAATTGAGGGTCTTGGAATATTTCTGCGAACGCATTTGCCTGTTCTTGTGTGAGGTTTGCGGCCATGACCTTTCCTCGCGATAGGCGCGAATCGAATGATGACTATAGCGAAAGCGAAACAGTCGAGCGCCGCGAAGCCGCGCTGAAACGGATGCTCGCGACTCCCCCAAAGCACCACAAGCCCGCCAAGAACAAAGACGCGAATCCGCCTAATAAACGCGGGCGCCCAAAAAAAGCGGAGACGAGGATTGATTCCCACGATCCGGCCGCCGGTTATAGTCCTTAAGCCGTTCCCTTTGGTGGTTCCGAGTGAAGTCGTTCCAAAACTTGTCGCTGCCGTTGCCGCTCTGGATCGCTTACGAAATCGACAAGTATGTCCAAAACAGCAGCAGCGCTTGGGCGCCCCGCCGCGCGCTGAGCGTCGCGCTGGTATCGAAGAGATTCTTCAAAAACTGATGGCTGAACACCGAGAGACAAAAGGACATCTAAGATCGTCGTGATAGCGTCCATCATTCCGACCTCATGATCGGATATTGGCCTATCGGTTTCGCTCGTCACGCCGCTTTCTCCATCGCAGGAACGCAAGAGTCTTTTGCTTCGCTGTCTTAGGTTTAGCTAGTGAGGCTGACGATACGTGAGGCGCTTACCTTCCGCGCCTTTCAGCGCGAGCGCCGCACGTTCCCCGTCCTTCATTTTCCGGATGTTCCATTTGAATCCCACTCCGCAGGTAGCGCGGTGGCTTCGCTCACCGATTGATGCGTACCGAAGACGGCGCGCTTCATAAGGCTGAACCGGCATTCGGCCGTATTGATGTGGATATATCCGCCGAGCCGAACATACTCATCAGCCGAGTGATTGACGGTCGAATGGTTCGCGTACTCTTCGCCGAGCGGGCTGTAGGACGCCAGCTCGTCAGTCATCAAATGCGACTTGCGGTCGATAGCGCGGTTCATCGCCGCGCGAAGTATATCGGCCTGCACATTGGCGATGTGGAACGAATGGCTGTCGCCGTCGCGATCGACCATCGTTAGGACGGTGTGCTTCTTCGGCTCCTTCTTGGCGAAGGCGCGGTTCTTAGCTTTGCCGCCGATCAGCGTTTCGTCAGTCTCGACACCTTTGTTTTGTCCGCCGATGGGATCAATCTTGGTCGGCGTCATGGCCTCGCGGATGCGATGCGTCATGAACCAAGCCGACTTGTAGGTAATGCCGAGTATCCGCGAGAGTTGAAGGGCACTCATCCCCTTCTTGCTGGCGGCGATCAGATGGGTCGCGAGCAACCACTTATGGAGCGGGATATGCGAGCGTTCGAAAACGGTCCCGGTTCGGACGGTGAACTTGTCCCGGCAATCTTTGCAAAGGAACATGCCAGCTTGTGTCTTGCCGCCCATTTTGTGGACATCAAGAGAGCCGCAATGAGGGCAGCAAGCGCCATCGGGCCACCGGTCGGCCTCCATGTGCGCAATGGCCTTTTCTTCGTCAGTGAAGATCGGGTTTGTCAGATCGCAGATCGTCGGCGGCGTCCTTTAACGTCGCCAAATCTACGTCCCGGCCTCAGCTAAGTCAAGTATATAGTTGCGCGCTCTACCGTACCGCGAGCGCCCAATAGTCCAGATCGAGAATCATGGCGGGGTCATACCCCTCTCCCGCGCGGTCGGGAAAATCTCCGCAAGGCCGGTTCTTCGTCGCCACGGTCCTCAGCCGCAGCGCGCCGATATCCTCACGCCCCGGCAGTTCCTGCCGCGCCAGCACTTCGCTCCAGGCGAAGACCGTGTCGCCGGCGAAGAGCGGCGCGGCGTGCCGGCCGGAATTGATGGCGGCGATGGCGAAGGCGTTGGCGAGGCCGTTGAAGCTCAAGCTCCGCGCCAGCGAGATGACGTGGCCGCCATAGATCAGGCGGCGGCCGAAGCGGCCCTGCGCCTCGCTGAACAGATTGAAATGGACCTTGGCGTTGTTCTGGAAGAGCCGCGTCGCGATCTGGTGCTCGGCCTCTTCGACCGTGACGCCGTCGACATGGTCGATCTTCTCGCCGATTTCGTAATCGCCCCAGAGGTGGGGAGAGCCGGCGAGGGCCAGTTCGTAGCCGCCGCGGTCGATTGGCGGGCAGGCGGCGCCGAGCGCCTCGATTCCGACCGCTTGCGGCAGGTCCGGAACGGCGGGCGCCGGCGCCGGCGCGTCAGGGTCGCGCTTTTTGACGATCACCCAGCGGATATAGTCGAGCACGACGTCGCCCTGCTGATTGAAGCCCTGCGAGCGTACATAGACGACGCCGCTCTGGCGATTGGAGTTCTCCTTCAGGCCGATGACTTCGGACGACGCGCTGAGCGTGTCGCCGGGATAGACGGGTTTTAAAAACCGGCAATCGGCGTAGCCGAGATTGGCGATCGCATTGAGCGAAACGTCGGCCACGGTCTTGCCGAAGACGAGGTGAAAGGCGAGCAAGTCGTCGATCGGGCTCCGCGGATAGCCGATCGCGGCGGCGAAGGGATTTGACGATTGGACGGCGAAGCGCGGGCCGAAAATCGCCGCATAGAGCGAAACGTCGCCCTCGCTGACGCTGCGCGGCGTCGCGTGGCGCAGCCGCTCGCCGAGACGGAAGTCCTCGAAGAAGCGGCCTGAAGCCGTCTTGGCTGAACCGCTCGCCATGAAATGGCCCCTCAATCAGGACGGGAGCGACGACCCGCCGCGAGAAAGTTTTGGTTCAATCCGCCCGGCGCAATCGCTCGGCCATTTCGAGCCCGCCGCCTTCGATGACGAGCCGCTTCAGACGAGAAGCGGCGCCGCGCTCCAGCCGGACGCGCGAGGCGGCGACGCCGACGCTCTTCGCGACGAGGCGGATCAAGGCCGCGTTCGCCGCGCCGCCTTCGGGCGCGGCGCGCACCGCGGCTTTCACCGCTTCGACGCCGTCGTCGAGCGTCGCCAGGCCTTGCAAGGCGTCGCGACCGGCCCGCGGCGTCAGCCGGACGACGACGCTCAGGCCTTTTGCCGTCGCGGCGAACGCGCCTGAAGGTCCGGCCTTAAAAGACATAGGGATAGATGTAATAGACGATGACCCGCTCGAACAGCATGACGAGAAGCAGCAGGATGACCGGCGAAATGTCGATCGCGCCGAGATTGGGCATGGCCCGGCGAATCGGCCTTAAGACCGGCTCGGTCAGATTGTTGAGCAGCATCCAGATCGAGCGGACGAAATCGTTGCGGATGTTGACGACGTTGAAAGCGATCAGCCAGGAGAGGATCGCCGTGGCGATGATCACATAGGCGTAAAGCTGCAGCGCAATCAGGATGACGTCGAGAACCGCGCGCATTCAAACTCCCCTCGGCTCAAGCGCCGGCTCTCCACCCCGCGCGGACCGGCCCCCGCGGCCGCGCTCGCGTTGACACGCCCCAAGCGGGGACGTAAAGACCCGCGCGACGGGGCTGTAGCTCAGATGGGAGAGCGCTGCAATCGCACTGCAGAGGTCAGGGGTTCGAATCCCCTCAGCTCCACCAAGGATCAGGTTAAATCCTTGGAAATCCTAAACTCCCGGTAAATCAGCGCCTTAGCATTCTCCCGCTGGGATTGAGCCCGACCACTAGCCGCGGCCTTTGTTCAGCGAAAACCGCGCGAGACAAATATCACGTCAGGCTCGACTCTGTCCGGGTAATGGACCGGCCCGACCTCATCGAAAATCACAACCGCCCCCGATGCGAGAGAAGACCATGCCGGCGCTGCCTCCGGTTCGCCGGCCAGCCAAACCACAACGCCATGCCATCGACCGTCCTCGAGCTCGACACGATCGCCGATCCTCACCTGCTGGCCATCGGCATAGTGCATCACGTTCGCATCCGACAGCGGGACTGCATCGCCAGTCAAGGCGGTCAAGCGATCGTCAATCGACGATTTGATTCCGAATACAATCCGCGCAGCCCATCTCCACCAAGGCCGTCCAGATCGCAATCGCCTCGACGAAGGCGCTGTTTGACGGCCTCATTCGCACAAGCTCACGAAAGGAACGCGCCTGAGGTCTTCCGCCCAATTTCTTGACCGGGTTCCAGAAATCCGGAGGGACCAGAAGGCAAGGAGAAACCATCCGCCTGCGGCTGACTGTGGTTTTGACGAGGGATCACGCCGCCAACTTTTCAAGCAAAGCGCACCGCTTCAGTCCTTCAACGGTCCGGAGCAAGTTCTTGCGACGAAGTTGGGCGGCCGTAAGATGGCAGGGATAGGCGAAATGGCCGGGGTCTTTAATGCCGCACTTCTGTTCGTCGGCCGCTATCGCTTTGTCGAGCGTCGCCAGCTCGAATGAGAGCTCCTGAATCATCAATCTGATCCGCGACAACTTGAGCTGTTTCTGCTCCACGGGGACGGGGATCACGCTCTGCGAGAATTCTTGAGCCTGCATGTGCTGCTCCTGCGCGACAACCGTGCCACTACGGGACACACAACGATAACCGCAGGCACGGCCAGTCTGTGAGCTGCAAGGAGGGAGCCATCGAGCTGCAATTTGGCCGCCGCTTAAAGAAGGAACGGATCGCTTCAACATGACGCAGTCAATCGAGCGCTCTGAGAAACGGTCCGGCGATCGTCATTCGTTGACGCCCGAGAGCCGCTAACCATCCCCCTTATTGGCTACTTGCGCGGTCGGCCCCGCTGGTTTTGAATTGCCTTGCGGCGCGCCCCTCTTTCTTGGGGCTAAAAGAGCGCAGCTCGTGCCCAGCCGGAAGCCCGATCAAAATCCAGAGCGCGAGCAAGCCGTTATTGATCGCGCCGAACGGATAGCCGCATTTCGGCTCACACGCATCTTGACGACCGACAGCGCTTTGCCCCTGGGCGTCAGCCAGCGAAGCGATGGGGACGGCCTGCGAGTTTGTGGAGGACCGCTGGTGGCGGCCGTCTACATCGAACCTCGTCCAAAGGGTCGGCCCGAAGGAACGCCGATCGAGGACTACGTCGTCGAGGATGACGCCGATCACATCCTCCACGTAGCGGAAACCCAGCAGCAGGCGATCGATTGGGCGAAGCGCGATGGTCGTCGCCCGCACGTGGCGCGGGTCCGCCATTTGAACAACAAAAGGGTCTCGGATCACTGGCGCGAGGCGTGAGTGTCGCCTGCGCTCGATTGGGATTGACGCCGGTGAGCGGATAGATGGACCAGGGCAGCCAAGGCCGCCAACCGGTCGCGGGAAACCGGCGGATTCTCCTGATACTCCAGAGTATCTATCTTACGCTTGGGCCTGGTCGCCCCCGGCTTGAGGGAAATCGTCGATCGAGACGCCATTCTTCCCACCCATGACATAGGCTGGCGGAGGCCTCGCCGCATCGACGAGCGGCTGCTCCCGTCTACCGATTCGGGGCGATAACGTTTGCGCCTGGCGCTTGACCCCTCGACACCCTGCTCCTATGTGCTCCCGAGCCAGTCGGCCGGACGGCCGCCGCGCCTCGCGCGGAGGAAAGTCCGGGCTCCACGGAAATACGGCGCCGGATAACGTCCGGCGGGGGCGACCCCAGGGATAGCGCCACAGAAAGCAAACCGCCGGCCTTTGGTCGGCAAGGGTGAAAGGGTGCGGCAAGAGCGCACCGCGCGGGCGGCGACGTTCCGCGGCACGGCAAGCCCCGCCGGGAGCAAAACCGAATAGGAGCGACGAGGAGGCTCGCCTCCGCGCCTATTTCCGGGCGTCGTCGCTCGGGTTGGTTGCTCGAGGCGTCCAGCAATGGGCGTCCCAGAGGAATGGCCGTCACGCGCGCCGCTTCGGCGGCGCGCCCTACAGAACCCGGCTTACAGGCCGACTGGCCCCATTCTCCTCCGCTTGGGGAAGGAAAGCGGCGGTTTGGATATGCTCCGGCCTGACGCCCAAGCCGACCAGCCGCGCCAACAGCCCGCGCAGGAACGGCGAACGCGAGACGATGCGGAACATCAGCGGCGGCTTCAGCGGCTGACGGGCGGCGAGGGCGCGGGCGATGACGAGATTTTGCACCGCGACCTGCCCGCGCTGGATGACGCGCACCGGGAAGAGCCGACGCCGCTCGACTGCGGCGAGGTGGCTCTCGGTGAGATTGCGCGCGAGCAAAGGCTTGGCGAGCATGTTCGCCGTCGCAACCGCATCCTGCACCGCGAGATTGATGCCGACGCCGCCGACCGGGCTCATCGCATGGGCGGCGTCGCCGATGGCGAGGAAGCCGGGCCGACGCCAGCGCTCCAACCGGTCGACCGAGACGCTGAGCAGCTTGACGGCGTCGAACGATTCGAGCGCGTCGAGCCGAGCGCGCGGCAGCGCCATCAACTCGGCGGCGCTGTTGCGGAACGCTTCGATCCCGCGGCCGCGCACGTCGTCGAAGGCGCCTTTGGGGATGACATAGGCGCATTGCCAATAATCGCCGCGAAAGATGCGGATGAGGATGCGGCCATTGACGAAACGACCGATCGTCTCCTCGTCGTCGCCCTCTCTGCGCGGCACGCGGAACCAGAGCACGTCCATCGGCGCGCCGAGATCGATCGTTCTGAGGCCGACCTGATCGGGCAGGACCGAATGCCGGCCGTCGGCGGCGATGACGAGATCGGCCCGGATCGTGAGGGGGCCGTCGGGCGAGCGCGCCGAAAGGCCGACGACGCTATCGCCTTGAAGGACGAGATCTTTAGCCTCGGTCTGCATCATCAGCTTGAAATGCGGCAGCGCCCCGGCCTTGCGCGCCAGGAAATTGAGAAAGTCCCATTGCGGCATCAACGCAATGTAGTTGCAGGGCGGCGGCAGGCTCGAAAAGTCGCCGAGAATTGCGCGTTCGTCGCCGACCCAGCCTTCGAGCTGGAAGACTTTCTGATGCGGGAGAGCCAGGAACTCGTCGAGCAAGCCGAGTTCGCGCATCAAGTTGAGCGTCGAGGGGTGAACCGTGTCGCCGCGAAAGTCGCGCAGGAAATCCTCGTGCTTTTCGAGCACGATGACGTCGATTCCGGCGCGCGCGAGCAGGAATCCCGCCATCATGCCGGCAGGCCCGCCGCCGGCGATGACGCAACGGGTCGAAAGAACGGCGTCGTTCATGGCGGCTCCTCAAAGCGCTCCCGCCCCGAATGGCGGCATCTAGCTGCGCCGGACGGATTTGCGCAACCGGCCGCTCGGCCGGTCGTTCCCGCGAAACGCAGGGCTGTCCGGGGAAAGGACTGCGCCTCGGTCCGGCGATTTGGCTTGCTTTCAACACCGCGGCGCCACGCCGCCCGATCGCCGTCAACCCGCCATGACGCCTCGACGGTACGCGCGAAACGATATCCGCTCGCGCGGCGCCATGGCGGGCGCCTCGCTTGCGCTCCGCCCCTTCCGGGTGACGGCGATCGCTCGGCGTGACGATTGGCGACCAAGACGTTTTGCTGCCGAAACCGGCCGTTCGGCCGTTTTCGGTCAGCAAAACGTCTTGATTGCAAAAAGGCCGTCGAGGCGGGCGCGTGCCAAGGCTCGCGAAGTGCAGCGGAGCGACCGGCGAAGCCGGCGTGGCCTTGAGGCGCGCCCGCCTCGATGGCGGCGCGGTGTTTGGGATTTGCTTTCGTGAGCGCGCTCGTTTCTGAGTGTCGCTATTCAGAAGCCCGCGAATAAACTCGATATCGCCGAGGGCCGCGCTCTGGGCGTCAAGTTGCGCTTCGTTGGCGATTCAGGGAAGGCTCCGGCCGAAGCTTTCCCTCTCGCGACAATGCAGGTAGGGAAGGGACGAGTTCACGATCGCCGGACGTCCCATGCCCACCGCCCGCTCCGTTCGCCCCGCCGGCTCCTGGTCCGGCGCGCCCGCCGATGCGGTCGTGCTCGACTATGACGATCGCCATCGCCGCCGCTTCGCCATGACCGGGGTGCGCGGCCTCGCCTTTCTGCTCGACCTCGAGCAGGCCGTGATGCTGCGCGCCGGCGACGGGCTCGCGCTCGACGATGGGCGCATCGTCGAAGTCGTCGCCGCGCCGGAGCCGCTCGCCGAGATTCGCTGCAAAGATGCGGTCGCGCTCGCCCGGGTCGCTTGGCATCTCGGCAATCGCCATCTGCCGGTCGAGCTGACGCGGCGCGCCTTGCGGATCAGGCGCGACCACGTGATCGAAGAGATGGCGCGCGGCCTCGGCGCCGAAATCGTCGCGATCGAAGCGCCGTTCAACCCGGAAGGCGGCGCCTATGCCGGGCCGTCGCACGGCCATGGCCATGATCATCATGATCACGACCGCCATCACGATCACGGCCATGGACACGATCATCATCATCACGATGATCATGACCACGGTCACGACCAATCGCCATGAATACGGCAACAGCCGAGCCGTTCCCCGAACTGCCCTTGTTGCTCTGGCTCTCGCCGGCCTTTCCGATCGGCGCATTCGCGTATTCGCATGGGCTGGAATGGGCGGTCGAAGCGGGCGACGTGACCGACGCCGCCAGTTTGCGCGACTGGCTCGACGATCTCCTGCGCTTCGGCGCGCCGCGCAACGACGCCATCCTCTTCGCCCTGGCCCACCGCGCCGCCGCGGCCGATCACGCGCAGCAAGTCGCGGAGCTGAACGAGCTCGCCGTCGCCCTTGCCGGCTCGGCGGAGCGGCGGCTCGAAACCGTCGCGCAAGGCGGCTCGTTTCTCGCCGCCATGCGCAGCGCGTGGCCGATCGCGAGTTTCGATCTCATCCCCGCAGAGAGCGAGGCCGTCGCCTACCCGATCGCCGTCGCCCTCGCCGCCGCCGGGCACGGCCTTGCGCTTGAAGCTTCGCTGCAGGCTTTCGTACTCTCTCTCGTCGCCAATCTCGTCTCGGCCGCGGTGCGGCTCGGGCCCATCGGCCAGAGCGACGGCCAGCGCGTCCTGGCCCGTCTCTTGCCTCATGTCAGACGTCTCGCCGCGGAAGCGGTTGGCGCCGGGCGCGACGATCTCGGCGGCTGCGCCCTGCGCTCGGACATCGCCGCCATGCGGCATGAAACGCAATATTCGAGGCTGTTTCGCTCATGAACGATCTTCGTCAGCCTTTGCGCGTCGGAATCGGCGGGCCGGTCGGCTCGGGCAAGACGGCGCTGATGGAGCAATTATGCAAGGCGTTGCGCGGCCGCTATCAGATCGCCGCCATCACCAACGACATCTATACGAAAGAGGACGCCCGCATTCTCGTCGAGGCCGGCGCGCTCGAGCCGGAGCGGATCATGGGCGTCGAGACCGGCGGCTGCCCGCATACCGCGATCCGCGAGGACGCCTCGATCAATCTCGCCGCGATCGATTCAATGCGCCGCCGGTTTCCGACGCTCGATCTGATCCTGATCGAATCCGGCGGCGACAATCTCGCAGCGACCTTCTCGCCCGAACTCGCCGACCTGACCGTTTACGTGATCGACGTTTCCGGCGGCGAGAAAATCCCGCGCAAGGGCGGGCCGGGCGTGACGCGCTCCGACCTGCTCGTCATCAACAAGATCGATCTTGCGCCCTATGTCGGCGCGTCGCTCGAGGTCATGGCGCGCGACGCCAAGCTGATGCGCAAGGAGCGGCCCTTCGTCCTCGCCAATATGAAGACCGGCGAGGGGCTCGAGACGGTGATCGACTTCATCGAAAAGAAAGGCGGACTTTCCGGCTCGATCTAGCGGGCCGCGCGCGGCGAATTCCGGCGCCGCGTTTTGCCGCCCCTCGCGAACGATCTGAGGCTCAGGCGTCGATTGTTCGATTGGCGGGCGTCCTCATGCGAGCAGGAAGTCTCGCACCGGCGCGATCTGCGCCTCGCTTTTCAGCCACGGCGCGTGCCCGATTCCGGGAAATTCGATCAGCTTGGTCTCGGGACCGCGCGCCAGCATTCGCTCGGCGGTGCTGCGCGTGAGCAATGGCGATTCCGCGCCGCGCAGCAAGAGAGTCGGCGCTTTTATCTTGTCCCAGATCCGCCAGAGATCGACGCCGAACAGGAAATCGGCGCCGAACAGCACCTCCTCCTGGCCGCCGCGCCTCAGGCTCTCGATAATGCCCGGATCGAAGTCGAGACTGTAGCCGCCGTCTGGGCGGCGTCTGGCGCCGTTGCTGGCGAGCGCCGCCCATTGCGCGTCTTCGAGCGGCCCGAACGAGGCGCAGGTCTTGCGCAAGTGCTTTTCGATGTCGGCGACCGCTTCGAAGCGGCGCGGCGCGTCGCCATGCGTCATCCGCAAATGCAAAAGCCCGGCCCAAGGGATCATCGCGCCAATATCGTTGAGGACGAGCCGGCGGATCGGCGAGCGCGGCTTCGAGGCCAGCATCATGCCGATCAATCCGCCCATCGACGTGCCGACCCAGTCGATCGCCGGCCGCGAACGCGGCCGGCGCGGCGCAAAGAAGCGGCGCGCCGACCTGCCGTCGCCGGGCGAAGGCGTGATGCGCGCGATCAGGGCCGCGGCGTCGGCGACATAGAGCGAAAAGCCGTAATCCTCCTTGTGCTCGAGCCAGTCGCTGCCGCCGCGGCCGGCGACGTCGAGGCAGACGACGCGGGCCTCGGGCGCGAGCGCCTGCGCCAGCTCGTCGAAATCGCGGGCGTTGCGGGTCAGGCCATGCGCGCAGATCACGATATGCGGGTTGTCCGGGTCGCCCCATTCGACATAGGAAAGCCGATGGAAGCCATGCGGGCCGAGGCTTGGAAACTTGTTGAGGCGCGGACCAAGCGACATCGCCGGACTCCATAACCGGGATTGGAGGCAGACCAGCGCCGCCGGAAGGGAGCGCCGCGCGCCCCGGGGGCGGGCGCTCGAGCGGGTCTCATCCAGAGTTCGCGCGTCAATTTCATGGCGCAAGGCGCGCCGCCCGCCATGATCCGCAATTGGCGCCGCTCGCCGACCGTGCTCAAATTGCTGGTCGGCCTGCATATCGTGAACGGCCTCAGCGTCGCGGCGGGCGTCGCCGCGGTGGCGGTGCTGGCGGCGCTCCTGTTCGGCTTCGCCGGGGGGCAGCCGGCGACTTTCGGCGCGATCGGCGCGAGCATCAGCGATTTTCCCGCGCCGTTGCGCAACAAGGCGACGACGCTCTCGGTCGGCTTCGGTCTCGCGCTTTGCGCGACTTTCGTCGTCCTCCTGGTCGAAGGCCGGCCCGCGATCTTGATCGGCGCCCTCGCCGCGATCTCGCTCGTCGCCGGCTTGATCTCCGGCTTCGGCCGATGGGCGCTCGCCTTGAGCATGCAAATTCTCATCCCGGTCGTCTTCGCGTTGAGCCTGCCGGCGACCGATCTGGCGGGCGCGCTGCGCGACGAAGCGCTGCTCGCCGGCGGCGGGATCGCCTATATCGTCATCGCGCTGTTGCTCACCGCCGTCACCGACGCCGGCGGCCGGAGGATGATGGCCAGCGAAGCCTTGCGCGAATTTTCGACGTACCTTCGGACCGTTTCGGGATTCTACGAGGAAGGGGCCGATCTTCACGAAATCTATGGCGCCGTCATCCGCCAGCAGGCGGCCCTCGCTGATCAGTTGCAGGCGGCGCGCGCGCTGCTGCTCGACCAACCGACGCGAACCAAGACGCGGATCAGGCTCGCCGCCTCGATCGGCATTTTGCTCGACGCCTTCGATCAGCTCGTCGCGGCGCATGTCGAGCTCGGCGAGATCCGCCGAACCGAGGCCTGCAAGACGCTGATGGCGCGCATCCGCGTCACCTTGCGGGCGAGCGCCATCGATCTTGACCGGTTGAGCCTCGATCTCCTGTCGAACGCCGAGCCGCGCCTGCCGCCGGACCATGCGCTCGCTTCCGACGCGCTGTTGCGCGAGGCCGAGCGGCTGGCGAAAGACGAAGGTTTGAGCGAAGCCGCGCGCGCCGCCGCTGCGGCGACGAGCGAACGCCTGATCGCCGCGCTCTCCCACATCCGGCGCCTGGAGCGCGCCTTGTCGGACGACGAAGAGGCGAGCGCTTCGATGCGCGGCCTCGACCTTGCCGCTTTCCAGCCGCGGCCGTCTTTCGACCTCAAATTGCTGAGGCCGCATTTGAGCCCGGATTCGCCCGTCTTCCGTTTTTCGGTGCGGCTCGCTCTGGCGATGACCGCCGGCGCGATCGTGACGCAGTCGCTCGCCGGTTTGCGCCACGGCAACTGGGTTCTGCTGACGATCGCGGTGATCATGCGGGCGAGCTACGGCCTCACCCGGCAGCGGCGCGACGATCGCGTCATCGGCACCCTGCTCGGCTGCCTGATCGCCGCCGGTTTGATCGCCTGGACGCCGCTCGGCGTCCTCGTCTTCGCGCAAGCGGTCGCGCTCGGCGTGACGCATGGCTTCGCGCGACTGCGCTATCGCGTGACCGCGACCGGCGCTTCGGTGATGGCGCTGCTTTCGGTGCATTTGGCCGATCCGAGCGAGGCCGTCCCGGTCCTCTCCCGTCTCGCCGATACGCTGATCGGCGCGGCGATCGCGCATCTCTTCAGCCATGTCCTGCCGCGCTGGGAGTTCGCCGAGGCGCCGCGCCTCGCCGCCCGACTGCAGACCGACGTCGCCGCCTTCGCCAAGACGGCGCTCGATCTGAAAGCGCCGGGCCAGGACTACCGCTTGGCGCGCAAGCGCATGATCGAATCGCTCGCGGCGCTCTCCGATTCGGTCAGCCGCATGGGCGGCGAGCCGCGCGCAGTCCGGCGCGGCCTGAGCGAGCTCGCCGAGATGCTGATCGCCGGCTATGTGCTCGCCGCGAACATTTCCGCAGCGCGGTTCTTCGCGCGGGGCCGGCGCGGCGAAGCCGATTACGACATCGTCGCCGGCCGTCTGGAGGCGACGCGCGATTGGCTGATCGGGCTCCTCTCCGAGGCGAAATTCGCGCCCGACCTTCAGGGCCCGGCGCTGGTGACCGGCCCGCCCAACGAGGCGCTGGGCGCCGAGTTCCTCCGCCTGCGTAAGGCGGCGCTGGCGCTGCTGGGGGCGGCGGGGACGTACCGACAGGCGGCGGCGGTGGGGTGAGTTCCGCGACGTCAGCGAGAAGCGATTGAATCGCTTCAACGGGCGAGATCCAATTCCGTTCCGGTCCGCAGACGCTCGATATAGGCGCGATAGGCGAAACTGCGGTCGCGTTTCTTTCCAGTCGTCTCCGCCAGGATATCGGCTTCGACCAGCGCTTCGATCGCGCGACTCGCCGTCGGCTTGCTCGCGCCGATGAGCTTCATCACGGATGCGACGGTCAGCATTGGGTGTCGGGGGAGTTGTTCGAATAATCTCGCCGCTGATACGGACGTCGACTCGCCGCGGAGCATTCTCGCGCGGTCCGCGTTGACCAGGCTGAACAATTCGCGGGCCGAAGCGATAGCTTCCTCCGAGATTACTGCGACCCCGTCGAGGAAGAAGTCCGTCCAACCTTCCCAATCTCCTTCCAATCGCACGAGGTTAAGGCGGCGGTAGTATTCTTCCCGCTGGCGTTTGAAAAAGAGGCTGAGATAGAGGAGCGGACTCTTCAGCAGGCCCCAATGCTCCAGCAGCAGAGCGATCATGAGCCGGCCGATCCGCCCGTTGCCGTCAAGATAGGGATGGATGGTTTCGAACTGCACGTGGAGCAGGCCCACCCGCACGAGCTTCGGCAGCGCGTCATCGGCATGGATATATTTCTCGAATTCACTGAGAAGCTTGGGAAGCTTATCGGGCGGCGGCGGCACATAAGCGGCATTCCCGGGTCGACTTCCGCCGATCCAGTTCTGGCTGCGACGCACTTCGCCGGGTTGCTTGTTGGAGCCGCGCGCGCCTCGCATCAGCCGCTTATGCGCTTCGTTCAGGAGGCGCATCGAAAGCGGCAGGCCGCGCTTAGACGCGAGCTGGTCTCGGGCGTAGGCAAGCGCGTCGAGATAGTTCGTCACCTCTTCAACATCGGCGTTGAGCGGGCGCTCTTCGGCCTCAAAAGTGAGGAGGTCCACGAGCGAGGCCTGCGTGCCCTCGATCTGCGATGAGATCACCGCCTCCTTCCGAACGAAGGCGTAGATGAACCAATCAAGGGACGGTACGATGTCGCCGGCCAGGTCCAGACGGACGAGCGCCTGCTCGGCTCGCCAGAGGCGGCGCGTGAGTCTCTCGTCGATAGCGAGCGCCGGACGGGCGGGCGGCAGATCGAAGGGGATGAAGGCCTCAACCTTCTCCCCCCCTGCGGCCACGCTTTCGTATCGGCCGGTTCTTCGCGGCATTTGCGCCCCGCTCGGGAACGGTCTCGTTCCGATCGCGGCGCAAAAGGAACGAAAGCGTTCACAGCGGGCGCCGCTAGAAACGAAGTCTTTACTAGATCAGAGTTTTAGTCAAGAGTCCGTTCCTAGCGAGCGACGACCGCATCGGGGGTTCAGATGGATGCCGCCTGGGCGCCTCCGCGCGTCCTTCGGCGACGTTGACGGCGTCGGCTGATTGGGACTAAGCGCAAGGCGCAAAAGCCGATGCTGCATTAAGTTAGGCAAATCCTTGATTTTTCTGAGCCTCGGTCGGCAAGGCCGGAGTTTGAAACCCTCATGACCCCATCCGCGGCGCCGCAAGAGCCAGTCAAGCGCCCCTCGCTCGCGGCGCTCCGGCCGCTTTTGCCTTACGCTCTCGCCCATCGCGGCCGGGTGGCCGGCGCGTTTTTCGCCCTGCTGGCGGCCTCTGGCGCGACCCTCGTCGTCCCAATCGCGGTGAGGCGGATGATCGATTACGGCTTCTCGGCCGATCATCCAGCCTTGATCAACGCCTATTTCAGCGGCCTGATCGCAATCGTGGCGGTCCTCGCTGCGGCGTCGGGCCTGCGCTACTATTTCGTCATGACCCTCGGCGAGCGCGTCGTCGCCGAATTGCGCGGCGACGTCTTCGCCCATTTGACGCGGCTCGACGCTTCGTTCTTCGACGCCGAGAAGACCGGCGAGATCGTCTCGCGGCTCTCGGCCGACACGACCCAGCTGAAGGCGACCTTCGGTTCTTCCGCCTCGATCGCGCTGCGCAACTTGTTCATGTTCATCGGCGCGGTCGCGATGATGATCGCCACGAGCCCGAAGCTCTCGGCCTATGTGCTGATCGCCATTCCGTTCATCGTCCTGCCGCTCTATGCGGCGGGGCGATCGGTGCGCAGCCGCGCCCGGGCGGCCCAGGATACGCTCGCCGCGGCGACGGCCTTCGCCACCGAAAGCCTTGCCGCCGTGCGCGTCATGCAGGCCTTTCTCGCCGAAACCGCGACCTTGAAGCGCTTCCGCGCCGCCGCCTGGGAAGCCTACGAAGCCGCGCGCGCGACGACCCAGGTTCGCGCCTTCGTCACCGCGGCGGCGATTTTCCTCGCCTTCGCCAGCGTCGTCGTCGTGCTCTGGCTCGGCGCGCAGGACGTGCTGACGCATGACATGACCGGCGGCGCGTTGTCGCAATTCCTGCTCTTTGCGGTCCTCGCCGCCGGCGCGCTCGGCGAATTGTCCCAGGTCTGGAGCGAAGTTTCGGCCGCCGCCGGCGCGGCCGGCCGCATCGCCGAATTGCTCAACGTGAAGCCGAAGATCATCGCGCCAGCCAAGCCTCAGCCTCTGCCGAGCCCCGCCCAGGGGCGGATCGGTTTCGCCCGAGTCGCGTTCGCCTATCCGACGCGCCCCGACGAGCCGGTTTTGAAGGGTCTCGACTTCGCCGTCGCGCCGGGCGAGGTCGTCGCCCTGGTCGGCCCGTCCGGCGCCGGCAAATCGACGATTTTCCAGTTGGCGATGCGCTTCTACGACCCGAGCCAGGGCGTCGTCTCGTTCGACGGCGTCGACGTCAAGACGGTCGATCCGGCCGAATTGCGCCGCCGCATCGCCTTCGTGCCGCAGGAGCCGGTGATTTTCGGGACGACGATCGCCGAGAACATCGCCTATGGCGCGCCAAATGCGAGCCCGGCGGCGATCCGCGAAGCCGCCAAGCGCGCCGCCGCTGACGGCTTCATCGCGGCTTTGCCGAAGGGCTACGACACGATCGTCGGCGAGCGCGGCGTGACGCTCTCGGGCGGCGAGCGCCAGCGCATCGCCATCGCCCGGGCCCTGCTGAAGGACGCGCCCGTGCTGTTGCTCGACGAGGCGACCTCGGCGCTTGACGCCGAGAACGAGATTTTGGTGCAGAAGGCGCTGGACGAACTCATGGCCGGCCGCACCACGCTGGTCATCGCCCATCGCCTGGCGACCGTGGTCCATGCCGACCGCATTTTGACGATCGAGGCCGGCCGCATCGTCGAGGAAGGGACGCATCAGAGCCTGATGGCGCGCGGCGGCCTTTACGCCCGCCTCGCCCGCCTGCAATTCGAGGCCGGCGCCCAGGCCCTGGAACGCGGCCGGAAGGCGGCGGGGTAGTTTTATTGGATTACGGACCGGCGCTGCTCGGCATGGGCGTCAGACGCTCTGCGCCGGCCTCGGCTCGCCGGCCGCCGCCGAGACGGTCGCGCGCCAGCGCTGCGGCCACAGCGCAAAAGCGATAAAGGCGGCGATCGCGATGGGGATCAAGCGTCCGATGGGCGTCTGCACCGGCGGACTCGCGACCGGCGCAAGCCAGAGCGCGAGCGCAAGGACCCACGCCCAGAGGTCGCCATTCCTGGGCGCTTCGGCCAGAAGGAAGAGTCCCGCCAGGGCGAGCAGTATTGCGTCGTAGGAGCTCCAGTAAGGCGCTGCGAGAAGTGTCGCCGCCAATAGGACGGCGAGCTTCGAGCCCTCGCTCAGCGGGCGCCGCCAAGCGACGGCGACGGCCCCGGCCGCCCAGACGGTAGCGGCCAGCTGCGCGAGCGAGGCCGCGGCGGGGGCGGCGCCCAAGAGAATTGCGCAGGTCCAGACCGAGTCGCCCCACATCCGCCCGAAGCGCGTCCATTGCAGGTCGGATGCGGCGAGGCTCGACATCGCCTGCGACAGCCAGATCGCCCAGGGGTCGACGCCGAAGATCAGCGCGCTGACCAATGCGAGGAGGAGCGCCGACCCCGCCGCGGCCAACAGGGCCGGCCATTGTCGAGCGGCGATGAGCGCGATCGGCGCCATCAAGGCGAATTGCGGCTTGATGGTCAGCACGCCCAAGATCAATCCGGCGAAGACGGGACGGCGGTTCAGGAGTCGGAAGCCGGCGATCAGCAGAGCGGCGATCAGAAACGCGTTCTGACCCGCTCCGAAATTGTCCACGGCGGCCGGAGACAGAAGCGCGGCGGCCGCGATCAGGCAGGCGGCGCGCGCGTCCTTGCCGGCGCCGACCGTCAGCGCCGCAACCAACGCCGCCGCTGTGACCAGCTGGAAGCTCACATAGGACGCAACGAAGCCGAGGAAGCCGAAGGGCGCGACCAACAACAAGTAGCTCGGCGGATAGACCCATGGCCGATAGACGATGGTCATCGGCAGCCAGGCTTGATAGGTCCGATTGAGATAGGCGGTCAGCCGGCCGCCGTCGAAAATCGTCTCCAAGCGACCGTCGAGAAACAGCCGCGCGGCGCTATGGAAGACCATCCAGTCGGCGCCGACGGCGTTGTACCGAACGCCGTCGCGGAAGGCGGCGACGTAGACCAGCCAAGCATTCGCCGAAGCGACGATTGCCGCCGCGCCGACCAGGAAGAGGGTGAAGCCGGCCGCGTTGCGATCCCACCCGGATGGCCCAGCCAATATCGATCGTCCCCCGGCCGCATCTGACGTCGTCGCCCAGCGTAAGGCAGGGTCGCTAACAAAATCCTATTGGCGAAAAACGCGCGCTTGCAGGTAGTGTCCTGTTTACCGACCGCGTTACAGCCTTCTTAAGACCGACTGGCCACTATGCCCGAACATACCTTGCTTGGGCTCTCGATGCTTGTCGACGATCTTTCCTGGACGGCGGCCGGAGGTTGGTCGCCGCGACCTTCGCGCGCAATATCCGAACGCGCATGTCGTCCTCTGCTCCGCCGGGCGGAAGCCAGCCGCTCGACCTTGCGCAATCAGACGATGACGGCGATGACGCCCGCCGAGGCCGCCTGAACCCATGCACCCGTTGCTGCGCCAACAGCTCGCCGAGGCGACCGGCGCGGACGGCGTCCCCGACATCGATCGCCTCGCCGCCCTGATCAGCGCGACCTATGCGGACGCCGACGAGGCTCGGCGGCGCGCCGACGGCGCGATCGCGCAGATGAACCAGCAATTGGCGGAGCTGGAGGCGACCTGCAACACGCTACGCGCAACGTTGGACAATGTCGACCAGGGCATCCTGATGGTCGACGCCGACGACCGCGTCAAAGTCTGCAATCGCCGCGCCTGCCAGTTGCTCGATCTGCCGCTCGACATTGCCGACGGAAGTCCGCCGGCCTCGGCCGTCGAAGCGCGGATCGCAACGGGGGAATTCGGTGTCGATTCCGCTTTCGTCGAGACGGGGCGGCGAAAGCCTCCAGCGGCTTTGGAGCCGCTCTCCGAGCGTCGCCGCCCGGACGGGACCATCCTCGAAGTGCGCGCCATCACGCTGCCCGACGGCGGCGGCGTGCGCACTTTCACCGATATTACCGAGCGACGAGAGCGCGAGGCGCAGATCGCGCGCGCCGAAGCGGATTATCGCAGCCTCTTCGAGCACGCCGTCATCGGCGTCTACCGATCGAGCCTCGACGGGCGCAAGATGATGCGCGCCAATCCGGCCCTCGCCCGGATGAGCGGCTATGAAACGGAAGCCGAACTGCTTGCGGCGGTCGGAGACATCGCCGGGGAATGGTACGTCGATCCGAATCGCCGAGCCGAGTTTCGCGCGCTGCTCAACGCCAACGGCCGCATCGACGATTTCATCTCGGAAGTCTATCGCCACCGCACGCGCGAGCGCATCTGGGTCTCCGAATCCGCCTGGCTCGTGCGCGCGGAGGACGGCGAGCCGCTTTACTACGAAGGCATGGTCATCGACGCCACCCAGCGCATCCGCGCCGAGCAGCGCATCGCCCATATGGCTCATCACGACGCCTTGACCGATCTTTCGACGCGCAACGCCTTCCTCGATTCCCTCCGCTCAGCCTTGCGCGACCGCCAGGCCGGGCGCTTCGTCGCGGTTCATTGCATCGATCTCGATCGGTTCAAGGACGTCAACGATACGCTGGGCCATCCGGCGGGCGATCAATTGCTGCGCGCCGCGGCGCGACGCCTGCGCGCCGGCTTGCGCGAGGCCGCCGAAATCGCCCGCCTGGGCGGCGACGAATTCGCGGTCATTCAGCGAAACGTCGCCGACCGCTCGGAAGCGGAAACGTTGGCGAGCCGCTTGGCGCGCATTCTGTCGGCCCGTTACAACATCGACGGCGCGGCGGTGCATATCGGCGCGAGCATCGGCGTCATTCTCGCCGATTCCGGCGCCACGGCGGAAGACTTGATGAAGAACGCCGACATCGCGCTCTATCGGGCCAAGGCCGCGGGCGGCTCGACCTACCGGGTGTTCGATCCGTCGATGGCCGAGGCCGCGCAGCGGCGGCGCGCGCTCGAGATCGACCTGCGCGGCGCCGTCGCCAAGAACCAGCTTTCCGTCTATCTGCAGCCGATCGTCGACATCGCCGATGGGCGCGTCGTCGCCTTCGAGGCGCTGTTGCGCTGGCGCCACCCCGAGCGCGGCATGATGTCGCCGGCGGAATTTATCGCGATCGCCGAGGAGACGGGACTGATCGGCTCGATCGGCGAATGGGTCCTCGCCGAAGCCTGCGCGCAAGCTGCGGCGAGCGCCGGCGATTTTATGGTCTCGGTCAATTTGTCGCCGGCGCAATTTCGAACGCGGCGCGTGGTCAGGGCGGTCAAAGCCGCCCTCGCCGCCTCCGGCCTCGACGCGGCGCGGCTGGCGCTCGAAATCACCGAATCGGTGCTCCTGATGGACGACGAGCAGACCAAGGCGACGCTCGCCGAGTTGCGCGGCCTCGGCGTGCGCTTCGCCCTCGACGATTTCGGCGCCGGCTATTCGTCGCTGAGTTACCTGCAGAAATTCCGTTTCGATACGATCAAGATCGATCGCTGCTTCGTCGCCTCGATCGACGCCGATCAAGTCAATGCGAGCTTGGTGCGCGCCGTCGTCTCGCTCGGTCGGGACCTCGGCATCGCCGTCGTTGCGGAGGGCATCGAGACCGAGGAGCAGCGCGACAAGCTGTCTTCGCTCGGCTGCCGCTACGCGCAGGGCTACCTCTTCGGCAAGCCGCGCCCGGCGCGCGAGTGGCTCGATCAGGTCGGCGCGGCGGCTGACGCGCCAACGTTGATGCGGCGGCGCGCCTGAGGCCGGTCACCTCTCTGTCAGCTTCAGCTCGATCCGGCGATTGCGGGCGAGCGCCTCCTCGTCTTCGCCGGGATCGATCGGCTGGAACTCGCCGAAACCCGCGGCGGCGAGGCGGTCCGGCGGCACGCCCTTCGAGATCAGATATTGCACCACGGCGATGGCGCGGGCGGCCGACAGCTCCCAATTCGATTTGAACGGGCCGCCGGTGATCGGATGCTTGTCGGTATGGCCGTCGACCCGGAGAATCCAGGGCAGATCGGGCGGGATTTCGCGCGCCAATTCGATGACGGCGCCGGCGAGGTCGTCCAGCGACTGCCGGCCCGACGCGCTGACGTCCGCCTTGTTCGATTCGAACAGGACGGAGGATTCGAAAACGAAGCGGTCGCCGACCACGCGCACGCCAGGCCGGGAGCCGAGAATTTGCCGCAGCCGGCCGAAGAAGTCGGAGCGGTAGCGCGCCAGCTCCTGCACTTTTTGCGCCAGGGCGACGTTCAGACGCGAGCCGAGATCGGCGATCTTGGCTTGCGATTCTTTCTCCGACGCCTCGGAGGCGGCCAGCGCCTCCTCGATCGCGGCGAGCTGGCGGCGCAGCGCCGAGATCTGCTGGTTGAGAATGTCGACCTGGGCCAGCGCTCTGGTCGAGATCTGCTTCTGCGCCTCGAGCGCCGTCGCCGCCGCAGCGGCCTTGCCGCCCTCGTTGGCCGCATTGGCGTTGTTCGCCGCGATCTGGTCTTGCAGCTTTTGCTGCTCTTGCTGCGAGGCTTGCAGCGTCGCCGAAAGCCCGGCCAAATTCTGCTCCGCCTGGCCTTTGGCGGTCCGCGCCAAAGCCAATTGGCTGGTCAGCTCCTCGATCTGCTGGTTGAGCTTGCTCAGCACCGTGTCCTTGTTGCCCACCTCGCGCGAAAGGAAGAATTGCGCGAGCATGAAGACCGAGAGCAGGAAAATGATGACGAGCAGCATCGTCGACAGAGCGTCGACGAAGCCCGGCCAGTAATTGACGCCTTCCGAGCGGCGGCTGCGCGCCAACGCCATGCCCTTCTCCTACGCGGTCACGATTTGAAGCGAGCCTCCGGCGCCGTTCCGGCGTAAGCGCAGGGCTGTCCGGGGAAAGCCTGCGCTCGGCGGAGCTGATGACTTGCTTTCGACACCGCGGCGCCACGCCGCCCGATCGCCGTCAACCCGCCATGGCGCCTCGAAGGTACGCGCGAAGCGATGTCCGCCCATGAGGCGCCATGGCGGGTGCTCCGCTGCGCTTCGCCCCTGCGGGTGACGGCGATCGCTCGGCGTGGCTATTGGCGACCAAGACGTTTTGCTGCCGAAACCGGCCGTTCGGCCGTTTCGGTCAGCAAAACGTCTTGGTTGCACAAGGCCGTCGAGGCGGGCGCGGATCAAGGCTCGCGAAGCGCAGCGGAGCGACCGGCGAAGCCGGCTCGGCCTTGAGGCGCGCCCGCCTCGATGGCAGCGCGGTGTTTGGGATTTGCGCGCTCGTTTCTGAGTCTCGACAATCAAAAGCCGGCGAAAAACTCTTGATGTCTCGTTGTTTTTTCGAGGTCCGCGCTCCTGGCGGTTCAACTCGCCCTCAATTTCCCCGGACAGCCCTGAGCGTAGGCGGGGATCCAGAGAACCGCCACGTTTGAGCGTTGGCTCAGCGGGGATTCCCGCTGTCGCGCTAACGGCGGCCGGGTATGCGGTCGCGCGATCACGTCCCATGCGTTTCGCTCTCGCCGGCGAGCCGTCGCAGCAGCTTGCCGACTTCCTCTTGTTGCGCCGCCTGAGCCTCGACCCAGTCGCGAATGAGCTGCTGCTCCTGGCGCATATGATTGACCAGGCCCTGGATGCCCTCGGCGAGATTGGCCATGGCGGCGGCGCTCTTGCGTTGTTCGGTCGGGTCGAAGGCGACCGGCAGCTTGTCCGGGATCATCTCGACCGGCGGCGGCGGCGCTGCGGCGGTCTCGACATGGCCGGCGAGGAAGTCCTCGAGCTCGGTATAAAACCGGTTCTGCGCCTGGCCGGCCTGCAAATCGAGGAAGCCGAGGATCAGCGACCCGGCCAAGCCGAACAGCGACGAGGTGAAGGAGATGCTCATGCCGGCGATCGGCTTCGAAAGGCCGGACTTGAGGTCATCGAACATGGCGCCGGCGTCGGCATTCGTCTGCATCGCGGCGATGACGCCGCCGATCGACCGGACGGTCTCCAGCAAACCCCAGAACGTGCCGAGCAGGCCGAGAAAGACGAGGAGCCCGATCAGATACCGGTTGAGTTCGCGGCCTTCGTCGAGGCGGGTGCCGACCGAATCGAGAATGGCGCGCGAGGTGGCGGTCGACAGGCCGCGCGCGCCGACGCCGGCGTTGAGCAGCGTCGCCATCGGCCCGAGCAAGCGCGGCCCCTTGTTCTCCCGCCAGGGCTTCGCGCCGATCAGGGAATTGACCCAGCCGATCTCGCGAAAGAGCCGAATGACCTGGCGGAACGTAAACAGCGCGCCCAGCAGGAGAACGCCGATAATGAAGCCGTTGAGCCCGGGATTGGCGTAAAAGGCCGATTCGATCTGCCGCCACAGAATGAGGACGACAAAGGCGACGATGATCAAGAACGCCGCCATCCCGACCAGGAATATGCGGGGCGAGGTCAAGGGGCGGATATCGGTTTCGGTCGCCATGCGGTGAGGGCCGTGTCGCATCAACATGCGCGCCGCACCCTACCAGAAATCGCGCCGGAGGCGCCACGCGCCCGAAGCGGGAACGCCGGCGGGCGCGTCGGGGAATAGGAAGCTTGCGTCGGCGCGCCGCGCGCCGTCAATTCGGCAAGCCGCGGCGCTCGGGTAATTCTGACCATCGGCCGCTCTATGGCCATAACTTGTCGCCGAATTGTGGCTAAACGAATGTGGCCGACCTCGCTCATCCCGCCCTGAGCAGCGCCAGCATTTCGCGGTGCATCGCCTCGTTGCCGGCGCAGATCGTGCCGGTCTCGAGAAAATTCTCTTCGCCGTCCGCGCCGGTGACGAACCCGCCCGCCTCGCGGATGAGCAGGGCGCCGGCGGCCATATCCCAGGAATTGAGGCCGCGCTCCCAAAACGCGTCGAAGCGGCCGGCGGCGACATAGGCGAGGTCGAGCGCCGCGCAGCCCATGCGCCGCACATTGACGACCTTGCTGATGACCGCGGCGAGTTCGGCCTTGAAGCGGGGATGCTGCGCGGCCTTGCCGAGATGCGGCACGCCGCAGCCGATCAGGGCCTGCGACAAATCGCGGCGCGCCGCGACCCGCAAGCGGCGGTTTTCGCCAAAAGCGCCTTGGCCCTTTTCCGTGACGTACATTTCGTCGGTGGCGGGATTGTAAATGACGCCGGCGACGATCTGGCCGTCGCGCTCGAGCGCGATCGAGACGGCGAACATTGGAATGGCGTGCAGGAAATTGGTCGTCGCGTCGAGCGGGTCGATATGCCAGGTATGCGTTTTGTCCGAGCCCTCGACGCGGCCGCTCTCCTCCATGACGAAGCCGTAGCCGGGCCGCGCCTTGGATAATTCCTCAAACAGAACCTTTTCCGCCCGCTTGTCGGCGAGGCTGACGAAATCGCCCGGCCCTTTCATCGACACCTGCAGATTGGCGATCTCGCCGAAATCGCGCTTCAACCCGCGCCCCGCCTTGATCGCCGCGCTGGTCATCACATTCATCAGAGCGGAGCGAATCATCCAAGGCGTCCCATCGGCGTTGCGGCCGCCGCGGCGGCCCGGGCGCTCATCTGCCCGCCGCCCCTTGCAAGGTCAAGACGGCATGCGGTTGCGCGGCGGGCGCGGCCATAGGAAGGTGGCGAACAGCCCTATGGAGCTCGGCGGAGCCGGAGCCGGATGCACACGGACCTAGAAATCGCCCGGGCGGCGAAGCTCGAGGCGATCGCGGCGATCGCGGCCAAGCTCGGCCTCCCCGAAGCGGCGCTCCACCCTTATGGCCGCCACATCGCCAAGATCGATCCCGATTTTCTTGCCGGGCTCGACCAGCGTCGCGACGGCAAGCTGATCCTGGTCACGGCGATCAATCCGACCCCTGCCGGCGAAGGCAAGACCACGACCACGATCGGCCTCGGCGACGCGTTGAACCTGATCGGCAAGCGCGCAATCATTTGCCTGCGTGAGCCGTCGATGGGGCCGGTCTTCGGCCAGAAAGGCGGCGCGACCGGCGGCGGCCGAGCGCAGGTCGCGCCAATGGTCGACATCAATCTGCATTTCACCGGCGACTTCCACGCCGTCGCGGCGGCAAACAATCTCCTCGCCGCGATGATCGACAATCACGTCCATTGGGGCAATGAGCGCGGCGTCGATCCGCGCCGCGTCGTCTGGCGACGCGCTTTGGACGCCAACGATCGCGCGCTGCGCCAAACCGTCGTCGCGCTCGGCGGCGCGGCCAACGGCTATCCGCGCGAGGACGGCTTCGACATCGTCGTCGCCTCCGAGGTGATGGCGGTCTTTTGCCTGGCGCGGGACATCGACGACTTGCAAAACCGCCTTGGCCGCATGGTCGTCGCCTATACGCGGGAGAAACAGCCGATCACGGCCGACGATCTCAAGGCGACCGGCGCGATGACCGTCCTGCTCGAGAAGGCGCTCAGGCCGAACCTGGTCCAGACCTTGGAAGGCTCGCCCGCTTTGGTCCATGGCGGGCCCTTCGCCAACATCGCGCATGGCTGCAATTCGGTGATCGCCACCCAAGCAGGCCTCAAACTCGCCGATTACGTGGTGACCGAAGCCGGTTTCGGCGCCGATCTCGGCGCAGAAAAGTTCTTTGACATCAAATGCCGGCAAGCGGGTTTGACGCCGTCGGCGGCGGTCATCGTCGCCACCGTGCGCGCTCTGAAAATGAACGGCGGCGTCGGCCGCGACGCCTTGGCAATCGAGAATCTCGGCGCGCTCGAAGCCGGGCTGGCCAATCTCGGCCGCCATGTCGCCAATATGCGAAAGTTCGGCGTGCCGATCGCCGTGGCGATCAATCATTTCGCGACCGATACGCAAGCCGAACTCGCCTTGCTCATCAGAACCGCGCAGGAGAAGTTCGGCGTCGAGGCGATCGTCTGCCGCCACTGGGCCGACGGCGCTCGCGGCGCCGAGGACCTCGCCCGCCGCGTCGTCGAACTCGCCGAGAGCGGCGCGGCCCGCTTCAAGCCGCTCTATCCGGACGACCTGCCGCTTTGGGACAAGGTCAAAATGATCGCGACCGAGATCTATGGCGCGAGCGACATTTCGGCCAGCGCCGCAGCGCGGCGGCAATTCGTCGACCTCGAGGCCGCCGGTTACGGCGCCTTGCCGATTTGCGTCGCCAAGACGCCCTATTCGTTTTCAGCCGATCCGAGCCTGCTCGGCGCGCCGAGCGGTCACGTTCCGCCGATCCGCGAATTGCGCCTTCGCGCCGGGGCCGGCTTCGTGGTGGCGATTGTCGGCGACATCATGACCATGCCCGGCCTGCCGCGCCGGCCGGCTGCGGAGCGGATCGGCTTACGTAACGGGGTGGTCGAAGGCCTGTCCTAATCTCTGTTCGGCTCAAACCGAAGGCGCGCCTCGCTTCGCAGACAGGGATTGGCTATAGATCGGCCCGCGCCGAGCAAGGGGGGCTCGCGCGGCGCTCAAGGGGCGGTGCGATGGACGTGCATTCTCTGCTTAATCGCGCCAAGCGCCTCGCCGTCATGGCGCATGACCTTGCGACGACGCCGGTGGCGATCGGCTTGGCGCTTTACTTGAGCTTTCCGGAGACGGCGAAGCTTCAAGTCGAGGCTTTGGCCTGGATCGTTCCGCTCTTCACCGTTTACGCCGGCGCGATTTTCCGTTTTTTCCGGCTTTACGAAGCCAAATGGCGCTTCGCTTCGCTGCCGGACCTCTTCAACATCTTCCGCGCCGCAAGCACGCTGGCGATCACGCTGACAATCGTCGACCTCGCTCTGGTCGCGCGCGGCGCCGTCGCCGGCTTCGTCTTCGGCGAGAAAGTGTGCTTCCTCTACTGGATCCTGCAATTGGTTCTGCTTGGCGGTCCGCGCATCGCCTATCGTTATTGGCGCTATGCGCAGGCGCGGCGCGTGGGGCGGCGCGAGCGCGCGCCGTCGATCCTGGTGCTCGGCCGGGCGAACGAGGCGGAGATCGTGCTGCGCTCGCTGGAGGAGGGCATGCGCCGCCGCTTTCTGCCGCGCGGCGTGCTTTCGCCGCGCGCCTCGGATCGCGGCGCAAGGATCCGTGGCGTGCCGGTGCTCGGCGGCTATGACGAATTGGAGCGCATCGTCGGCGACGCCAATGACGACGGCCGGCCGATCGCCCGGTTGGTCTTCGCGCCGAGCGAATTCACGTCGAGCGCGGAATCCGAGCGCGTCGTCGCCACCGCCCGGCGCCTCGGCCTGGCTTTGTCGCGGCTGCAAACCGTCGAATTCGGCGGCTCGGCTCTGACGCCGATCGAGATCGAGGACCTTTTGTTTCGCCGCTCGGTCGAGACCGATCGCGACCGGCTCGCCCTCTTCGTCAAGGGCCGGCGCATCCTCGTCACCGGCGGCGGCGGCTCGATCGGCTCGGAGATTTGCGCCTGCGTCGCCGCTCTCGGCGCGGCCGAACTTCTCGTCGTCGACAATTCCGAACCGGCTTTGTTCGCCGTCGGCGAAACGCTCGGCGCGCGCAACCTTGCGGCCAAGCTCCGCCTGACCGTCGCCGACGTGCGCGATCGTTCGCGCATCGAAGCGCTCTTCAACGAGTTCAAGCCCGATCTCGTTTTTCACGCGGCGGCGCTGAAGCAATTGCCGCAGCTGGAGATCGACTGGGCCGAAGGCGTGAAGACCAATGTGCTCGGCACGGCCAACGTGGTCGACGCCGCCGTCGCAATCGGCGCGGCGGCCGTGCTGATCTCGACCGACAAGGCGGTCGATCCGGTCTCGGTTCTCGGCGCGACCAAGCGGCTCTCCGAAATGTACGGTCAGCTCGTCGACGGCGGCCGCGCCGGCGCGCCGCGCATCATTTCGGTTCGCTTCGGCAACGTGCTCGGCTCGGTCGGCTCGGTCGTGCCGAAATTCAAGGCGCAAATCGAGCGCGGCGGACCGGTCACCGTCACCCATCCCGACATGGTGCGCTACTTCATGACCGTGCGCGAAGCGGTCGACCTCGTCATTTCCGCCGCTTCTCACGCCGCTTCGGGCGTCGGCGGCGACGAGCGGGCCTCCGTCTATGTCCTCAAAATGGGCCAGCCGGCGCGCATCGTCGATCTCGCCGAGCGCATGATCCGCCTCGCCGGCTATGAGCCCGGCGTCGACATCGAGATCGTCTTCACCGGGGTGCGCCACGGCGAGCGCCTCAACGAAATTCTATTCTCGGCCGACGAGCCGATGGTCGATATCGGCGTGGACGGCGTCACTGCGGCTCAGACGCCGCGGGTCGACCGCGCCGCCATGGCCCGCTGGCTCGCAGAGCTGGCGAGCGCGGCGCAATCCGGCGATCGCGCCGGCGCCGAACGGGTCTTCGCCGAGGCGATTCCGAGCTATAAGCGCGCCGCGCAGCGCGCGGCCTCCGTCACCGACCTTGCCGCGCGCCGCGCCGCGCTGGGCGCGGATCGCTTGCGCGCGGGCGAGTGAGGGTACGGAGTCGGGAGAAAAGGTACAGTGCTCCTAATACTTCCTTCCATCGGAGACCTCCGCAAAATAGGCGTCAAGGACACGCGGTGTCCTTTGCGCTTCCTTCGTGACCTTAGTGTTTGACATCTTTCAACACAAAGGTCGCCAAGGAAGCACAAAGATCACAAAGACGCATGATCAGAGCTATTTTGCAAAGGTCTTCGTCGGGAGAAAGGCGTCGCGTTTCATAGGCCCGCCAGAAACTCCAGCAGCGCCGCATTGACCTCGTCGGAGCGCTCCTGCTGTATCCAATGGCCGGCGCCCTCGATGATCAGCTTGCCGCGCAAATCGGCGAGCAGATCGTCCATGTCTTTCAGCTGCGCTTCGCCGAGCGGCCCGGAAATGACGCCGTCGCGCGAACCGGCGATGAACAGCGCGGGCTGCGCGATCTTGGCGTCCCGCCAGGGCGCGGTCAGCGTCCAATTGCGATCGATGTTGCGGTACCAATTGAGCCCGCCGCGAAAGCCGGTCCGCCGGAAAATATCGGCGTAATGAGCGATCTCGGCTTCGCTCAGCCACGCGGGCGGGGCGTCGGCGATTTGCGCGTCTTCGAGAAAGCCCTTGCCCGGCTTCATGATCAGCGACAGGCCGCGGCCGTAGAAAGCGGCGCGCATCGTTCGTTCGACGTCGCGCTCGAACTCGGCCTCCGCCTGGCCGGGCGGCTGGAAATAGAGCCAGTAGAACGTCTCGAGACCCTTGCGCCGGAGAATGTCGAGCGGCGGCGCCGGGCCGCGCCGCCTGTACGGCACGCTCAATCCCGCCACGGCTTGGAACAGATCCGGGCGGAACAGAGCGCAATGCCAAGCGACATTGGCGCCCCAATCATGGCCGACGACGATCGCTTGGCGCTCGCCGAGCGCGCCGATGAGCGCGACCATGTCGCCGACGAGATCGAAAATCGAGTAGGCGTCGATCGCCTCGGGCGCGCTGGTCGCGCCGTAGCCGCGCATATCCGGCGCGACGACGCGATAGCCGGCCGCGGCGAGGACCGGAATCTGCCGGCGCCAGGAATAGGATAGCTCCGGCCAGCCGTGGCAGAGAAGAACGAGCGGACCGGCGCCCTCCTCGACGAAGGCGATGTCGAGGCCGTTGGCGCTGAGAGTTCGTCGGGTCGCGGCCATGAGGCTCTTGCCTATTGGGGGCGAATGATCCCCTTCTTGAGAATGATATTGCCGTAGAGCCGCCTTTCGCCCGTAGCGACGATCGCGAAAGACTCTCGCGCGCGCTCATAGAATTTGAATCGCTCCAGCGCCGCGAGCCTGAATTTCGGGCCTTCCCGCTTTTCAATCACGCTGCGGAATTCATCGAAAATCGGCGGCTCCTTGGCGCCCTTCTCGACCGGATTCATCACCCAGCACGCTTCCGGGACGAAATCGTCGAGCGGCATGACTGACAGGATCGCATCGAGAGCCGTCGTGGCGCTGACCGCGTCGAGCCGGATCACGTCAGGCCCGGCCGAACTCGCCGGATAATTGGCGTCGACGACAGTCAGTTCGTCGCCATGCCCCATGGCGCGCAGCGCGTAGATCAAATCGGGCGACAGAAGCGGATCGAGACCTTTGAGCATGGCAGGCGAAGCCTTTGGGAGGAAGGATGTCTACTTTTTGAATTGCGCCTCCGTCATTGCGAGCGAAGCGAAGCAATCCATTCACAGGGCTGAGTTCTGCGAATGGATTGCGTCGCTTCGCTCCTCGCAATGACGGGGCTTCAACATCACCGCGGCGTTGGCGCGTCCGCCCGCATCAGCCCTGCGGCTTTCAGATCGCGCCACAGCGCGGCCGGGATTTTGACGCTGAGCATTTCGCCGTTGCGGCGCACCTCGCTCGGCTTCTGGCCGCCGGGTATGACCGAGACGATCGCCGGATGGCTGACGGCGAAGCGAAGCGCGGCCTCGGCGAGCTTCACCTTGTGCTTGACGCAGATCGCTTGAATATTGGCGACGCGGTCGAGGATCGTCTTGGGCGCCGGCTTGTAATTGTAATAGGCGCCCGGCCGGGGGCCGGTCGCGAGAATGCCGGAATTGAACGGCCCGCCGATGACGACGCCGATCTTCTTCTCGACGCAGTAAGGCAGGAAGCTCTCGAGCGCCTCCTGCTCGAGCAGCGTATAGCGGCCGGCGAGAAGGAAGACGTCGAAATCGCCGGCCCGCGCCAATTGCTCGGCGATCTCCCATTCGTTGACGCCGGCGCCGAACGCTTTGATCGCGCCGCTGTCGCGCAATTTGAGCAGCGCCTTGTAGCCGCCCGACATCAGTTCCTTGATGCGCTGGTCCGCCGCTTCCTTGCTGCCGTGAGTGAACGTGTCGACGTCATGGGCGTAGACGATGTCGATATGATCGAGGCCGAGTCGCTCGAGCGAAAATTCAAGCGAGCGCATCACCCCGTCGTAAGAATAGTCAAATCGTTCGGTTCGGGCGGGCACTTCGAAAAACTGATCCCGGCGCGTCCGCTGCTCGGGCGTCGATAATTCGAGCAGCCGGCCGACCTTGGTCGAAATCAGATAGGAATCGCGCGGCTTGGCGCGCAGGAACCCGTTGAGGCGAGTCTCGGATAGGCCGAGGCCGTAGAGCGGAGCGGTGTCGTAATACCGGCAACCGATATTCCAGGCGGTATCCAGGGTCGCGCGCGCTTCCTTCTCGGTCAGAGGCCGGTACATGTTGCCGAGGGGCGCGGCCCCGAAGCCAAGCTCGGTGAATTGCAGTTCTGCGCCGCCGCGCGCGGCGAATTTCCGCTTTCTCATCGCATGCGCGCGCGAAGCCCCCGCCATCGCCGCGTCCCCTTCCTTGCTTGTTGACGATCACGCCCGCCAGCGCCCGAAGAACGGGCATCATAAGCGCGGTTGATCCGCCGTCAACGCGACAAAATGAGATTCGCGGCGGCCGTGGCCGAAAAGTCGCGACGTTTAGAGACAATAGCGATTTGTTCCCTCGGGTCGCGCCCGTCGCGACGAATTTCTCGCAACGGCGCCGAACCGTCATGCCCGCCGGCGGTTCGAGCGTACGGGGCGCGCTCATTCCTTCGACGGCTCCCGGGCCGGCTGGAGCCTTGTGCGCCGCATTTAAAGCCGTTCCGGCCGAGGGCCTTGCATCGGCGCCCGCCGCAGCCCAAATTCAGGCCGACACAGGAGATTGCGTCATGACATCGAAGCTCGAACAGCTGCGGGCGATGAGCATTGTGGTCGCCGATACCGGCGATATGGAAGCGATCCGCGCCTTTAAGCCGACCGATTCGACGACCAATCCGAGCTTGATCCTCAAGGCGACGCAGATGCCGGCCTACGCTCATCTTGTCGACGAGGCGGTGCAATGGGGCAGCCGGCGCGGCGCGCCGCCCAAAGCCGTCACCGATCGGCTCGCGGTCAATTTCGGCGTCGAACTGACCAAGATCGTGCCAGGCCGGGTCTCGACCGAAGTCGACGCCGATCTCTCTTTCGACGTTCAGGGCTCGATCGCCAAAGCCCGATCGCTGATCGCCGATTATGAAGCCCGCGGCGTTTCGCGCGACCGCATCTTGATCAAGCTCGCCTCGACTTGGGAGGGCGTCCAGGCGGCGACCGTGCTGCAGAAGGAGGGCATCGACTGCAACATGACGCTGATGTTCTCGCTTGCCCAGGCGGTCGCCTGCGCCCAGGCCGGCGCTTTCCTCATCTCGCCCTTCGTCGGCCGCATTCTCGATTGGCATGTGAAGAATGGCGGCGGGCCCTATACGCCGGAAACCGATCCGGGCGTGCTCTCTGTGCGGCAGATCTACGCTTATTACAAAGCCTATGGGATCAAGACGGTGGTGATGGGCGCTTCGTTCCGCAACACCGGCGAGATCGAAGCGCTCGCCGGCTGCGACCGGCTGACGATTTCGCCGCATCTGCTCGAGCAGCTCTCGCAAGACGAGGGCGCGCTCGAGCGCAAATTGTCGCCCGATTCGGTCAGAAACGCTCCGGCCAAGTTCGATATCGACGAGAAGCTGTTCCGCTGGATGATGAACGAAGACGCCATGGCCTCGGAAAAGCTCGCCGAAGGGATCCGGATTTTCGCGCACGATCTGGCGTCGCTTCGTAAAGTGGTCGATACGCGCCTCGCTGCCGCGGCGTAACTCCCTCTCCCGAAGGGAGACGGGTCGGCGGTGAAGGACGCCGCCTAATCGAGCGACGTACTTCGTCCTTCGGCGTACCGCCTCCCTTCGAAGACCTCTGCAAAATAGGTCTGATCATGCGCCCTTGTGATCTTTGTGCTTCCTTGGCGACCTTTGTGTTGAAAGATGTCAAACACTAAGGTCGCGAAGGAAGCACAAAGGACACCGCGTGTGCTTAACAGAGGTCTCCCTCGACATAAGGGTTACGCCGGCGGCTCCGGCCACGGTCTGGCGTTTGCCTTGCGCATCTCCTCGAAGGCGCGCGCAAAGCCGAGCACCCCGACGTCGTCGAAGCGGCGGCCGATAATCTGCAACCCGATCGGCAGGCCGTCCGACGAATAGCCGCAATTGATCGAGGCGGCCGGCTGTTCCGACACGCTGAACGGCAGCGTGAAGCCGATATGAGGAAAAGGATGGAGCGGATCGTTGCTCGGCGAGGGGTCCTCGGCCCGAAAGGCGACCATCGGCGCGGTCGGCGAAATCACGAAATCGAAGGGCAGGGTCGCCGCGATCGTCGCCCGCCGCATCGCCATGATCTCGGCATAGCCGCGGCCGACATCCTCGCCGGTCAGCGGCGCCGCCGATTCGGCCCAAGCGAGAATGAAAGGCAGTATTTTCGCCCGCCGCTCCGCCGGCAAGGCGGCGATGTCGAGATGCGAGCGCATGCGGAAGAAGCGATCCCAACCGTCAAGCGTCTCCTGGGCGAGGAAGGGCGCCAGAGGCTCGACGATCGCGCCGGCGCCGGCGAGGTCGCGCGCCGCCTGTTCGACGGCCGCGCGCGTTTCGGGGTCGGGCGCCGCGCCGCAGCCGGTCTCCAGCAATAGACCGATCTTCAGGCCGCGGATTTCGACTGGCTCCACGCGCCAATCGAGCGCTTGCGGCGGCAGGCTCATGAAGTCGCGGTCGTCAGGCAGCGACAGAACGCTCATCATCAAGGCCGAGTCTTCGACCAGGCGGGTCATCGGCCCGGCCACTCGGCCGAGATAGGGCGGATCGATCGGGACGCGGCCGAGGCTCGGCTTGAGCGCGAAAATGCCGCACCAGCCGGCCGGCAGGCGGACCGAGCCGCCAATATCCGTGCCGAGATGCAGCGGCCCATAGCCGGCGGCGGCCGCGGCGCCGGCGCCGGCCGACGAGCCGCCCGGATTGCGGCTCAAATTCCAGGGATTGCGCGCCAGCGGATGAAAGCTCGACAGGCCCGAGGACAGCATGCCGTAATCCGGCATCGTCGTCTTGGAGAAGACGATCGCGCCCGCCTCTTTGAGCCGCGCCGCCGGCGGCGCGTCCTCGGCGGCGGGAATGAGCTCGCTCGCCGCCGTGCCGAGCGGCGTCGGTTCGCCCTTGGTGGCGATATTGTCCTTGATCGTGGCCGGAACGCCGTCGAGCGGGCCGATCGGCGCGCCGCGCAGCCAGCGCGCTTCCGACGCCCTGGCCGCGGCGAGCGCGCGCTCGGGATTGAGCAGATAGGTCGCTTTGATATGCGGCTCGAAGCGCCCGACGCGATCGAGCACGTCCTTCATCGTTTCGACGGGAGAGAGCTTGCGGGTCTTGTAAGCGGCGAGAAGTTCGACGGCGGAGAATTGGTGCGGGGTCATTCTTTAAGAGAGCCTAGCCTTGACGCTTGTGTCATTCCCGCGAAAGCGAGAAGCCGGAGGCCGCCGCGCCCGTTGGAACACCGCGCTGGATTCCCGCTTTCGCGGGAACGACAGGTACGTTGCACGCAGCAAGTCCTGCGTCGCGCGATGCGACGCAGGGGGCGAATGTTGGGCTCACTCCTTCCAGGACATGGCCGAAAGATCATTGGCGAAGATCGGCGAATTCTTCCATAGGCCCTGCAGCTTCGCGTTGGCCACCGTGATCTGCTGAAGCTGGAACAGGAAGACGTTGACGCTGTCGTCGGCGATCTTCTTCTGCGCTTCGCCGATATATTTCTTGAACGTCGCAAGGTCGGGCGCGGCGTTCATCTTGGCGATGATCTCCTGGAAGTCCTTGTTGTCGTAGCCGAAATAGTAATCGGGGTTGGCGTAGATATCGATGTCGAGCGGCTCGACATGGCTGATGATGGTCAGGTCGAAATTGTGGCCCTTGAACACGCTCGACAGCCACTGCGCCCATTCGACGTTCTCGATCTTCGCCTGGATGCCGATTTCGGCGAGCTGAGCGGCGATGATTTCGCCGCCCTGCCGCGCATAGGGCGGCGGCGGCAGGATCAGCGAAAGACTCAAAGGCGTCGTCACGCCGGCTTCTTTCAACAAGGCTTTGGCCTTTTCCGGATCATGCGGATATTCGCCAGTCAGATCGATATAGCCGGGATCGTTCGGCGTGAGGTGCGAACCGATCGGCGCGCCATAGCCGTTCTGCGCGCCATCGATGATCGCCTTGCGGTCGATCGCGTAAGCGAGCGCCCGCCGAACCCGGACATCGTCGAGCGGCTTTTTTCGATTGTTGATGGCGAGGATCGTCTTGCCCTCGGTGCCGCCGATCGTCACCTGGAAGCGCGGATCGTTCTTGAACTGGTCGACAGCCTGGAAATTGCCGAAGCGCGGGAAGGCGTCGACATCGCCCGCGAGCAGCGCCGCGACCTGCGCGGCCGGATCATTGATGATGCGGAACGTCGCCTTGGCGATGGCGATCTTGCTCGGGTCGCGATAGCCGTCCCATTTCTCCAGAGTGACGGACGAGCCCTTGTTCCAATTGGTCATCTTGTAAGGGCCGGTGCCGATGGGATTGGTGGCGTTGGTGGCGGCGCTCTTCTCGTCGACAATGACGGCCGTGTTCATGCCGAGGTGGAACAGGGCCTCGAAGCTGGGCTGTTTGAAGGTGAGCGTGACCGTCTGCGGGTCAGGCGTGTCGATCTTCTCGATCGAGGCGAAGAAAGCCTTATCCTTGTTGGTCGAATCCTTCGCGGCGGCGCGCTCAAAAGAGAAGCTGACGTCCTTCGAGGAGAAAGGCTCGCCGTCTTGGAATTTGACGCCGGACTTCAGCTTGAAGGTGAGCGTCTTGAGGTCGGGCGACAGCGTCCAACTGTCCGCGAGCAGGGGCGTGACCGAGAAATCTTCGTTGATCTTCGTCAGGCCCTCGTAAATGTTGTAATGCGTGATCTCGCCGATCGCCGCCGCGGCGCCGGTCGTTGGATCGAGGCCCGGCGGCTCGAGAATCATGCCGATGGTGACGCTGTCCTTCGGGGCGGCGAGCGCCGAAGCGGCGAAGAGCGCGGCGCCGGCCGCGATGATGAGACGAAACGACTTACGCATCGGATCTCCTGAAGCCCCGCATCTTTTCAACAGCCGGCTATAGCAATCCCAGCGGGCGCGCGCCGTCAAGCGCCACAGAAAAGGCCGAAAGATTGCGCGCAGGCTCGACGCGGCGCAGGATCGCGTCGACGGCGCGGAACGCGCGCCGGCCGGATTTTGGGAGGGGCTCGTGCAAGACATCGCGATCAACTATTGGGCGCTGGCCGTCGCGGCCTTGATTCGCCTCGTCGTCGCCGCTTTATGGTTTTCGCCGTTCGCTTTCGTCGAAAGCTGGCGCAAAGTCGTCGACATTGACGAGAAGACGATGAACGCGGCCATGCCGCGTTCGATCGCGCTCGACGTCGTCGGCTCGCTGATCATGGCCTTCGTCCTCGTCCACGCCGTCGTTTACGCCGGCGCGGCGACGCTCGGCCAGGGCGCGGCGGTCGGCTTCTTCAACTGGCTCGGCTTCATCGCCGTCGTGCAATTGAGCGAGACGATGCACGAGGATCGGCCGCTGCGGTTTTTCGCGATCAATACCGGCTACAATTTTATCGCGCTGATCCTGATGGGCGCGCTGCTTGCGGTGTGGCGCTGAACAGCGGCGGCTCACCCGAAGAAAACGGCGTGCATGATGCGGCCCGGCATGAGCGTGAACGCGCCGGCGACGAATAGGCCGCAATAATTGGCGACCATGGCCGTCGCATGGGCGCGGATGTCGCCCATTCTGCGCCGCCAGATCGCATAAGGAATCGTCGTCAGCGTGACGACCGACAAGATGTGAATCGGGCTGAAATGGCCGGGATCGAGGCCGGTAATGGCGAAGGACAGGGCGGCGACGATCATCATCAGCGCGGCCCACACGCGGCCGAGCGCCTTGTGAAGCGTCGTCCCTTTCTTCAAAAAAAGAACCGCGGCGCCGATGATCAGCGCCGCGGTCGCAGCAAATGCGTGGATGACGATATGCGGCGGGCTCTGAAGGAGCGGCGCAAGCGTCACGCGGTCGGGCCCGGCTGCTCCGGACGGTTGCGCCGCTCGTTCATGAACCGCTCGAACTCCTCGCGGTCCTTGGCGCGGCGGATATTCTCGACGAACTCGGCGAATTCCTTATGCGCCTGTTCGAGCTTGCGGCGCTCTTCTTCGAGCCTGGCGATCTCGGCGGCGCGCCATTCATCAAACGCCAGATTGCCGCTCGATCGCCATGGGCCGCGTCCGCCCCAAGGGCCTGAAAAGGCGCTGCGCGCCTCGCGCCACTTCTCCTGCGCCGCCGTCCCGAGATCGCCGCGGTAGCCGGACTTGTTCTGCCAGATTTTGAAGGCGAGGACGGCGAGGCCGACCGGCCAGAAGACGATGAAGCCGAGAATCATCGCCAGGAGCTCGATCGGCGTCCAGCGCGCGAAGCCGCAGCGATGGCTGCGCCCGTTGCGCCAATCGTTCGAGACCCATTCCTGGGAAGAACCGGAACCGCCGGCTGCGGCGCCGTAAACCGTGCTCATGAAGAGCCTCCCGTAAGACGCCGCGCCCGCCTCCGCGCGACAGGCGCGACGGCGGATAACGGCAAACCAAACGCGCAAAGACATTTGGTTCGAAAAAGGCGTCCGCAAGAGGGCGGCGCGAAATTATTCCGGAATCGCTGCTTCCGGCCCCTCCGTGTCATTCCCGCGCAAGCGGGAATCCAGGAAGCCTCCGCGCCCACAGGATAGACCATGCTGGATTCCCGCTTGCGCGGGAATGACAGGGATAACTTCGTCAATTCAAAGGGAAGTGGCAGGCCGCCCGATGTCCGTCCGTACGCGGCTCGAGCCTGGGCGCTTCATTTCGGCAGCGCTCTTTTGCGAACGGGCAGCGCTCCGCATAGGCGCATCCCGCGGCGGCCCCGGGGGACGGCGCAGAGGTCTCGGGCGGCGCGGTTTGCGGGCGCTCGGCCCGGAGTTTCGGCGCGGCGTCGAGCAGCGCGCGCGTGTAAGGGTGAGCCGGCGCGGCGAGCAATTTCTCTGTCGGCCCGGTCTCGACGAAGCGGCCGCGATAAATCACCGCGATCTCGTCGCAGATATGCTCGACCACGGCGAGGTCATGACTGATCAAAAGATAGGTCACGCCGGCGCTCTGCTGCAGGTCCGCCATCAGGTTGAGCACCTGCGCCTGCACCGAAACGTCGAGCGCCGAAACGGGCTCGTCGGCGACGACGAGCTTCGGCCGGGTGATCAGGGCCCGCGCGATCGCGATGCGCTGACGCTGGCCGCCGGAAAATTCGTGCGGATATTTTCTCCCGTCCGCGGCGTTCAGGCCGACCGCCTCGAGCGATTCCGCCACGCGCCTGACCCTTTCAGCGCGCGAGACGCCGTCGATCAGAGCCAGCGGCTCGGCGATGACCTTGGCGATCTTCTGGCGCGGGTCGAGCGAACCATACGGGTCCTGGAAGATCATCTGCATATGGGCGCGCATGGCCCGCAATTCGCGGCGCGAGGCTTGGCTGAGCGAGCGGCCCATGAGAAGCGAGTCGCCCGAACTCGGCTTTTCGAGAGCGATGGCGCAGCGCGCCAAAGTCGATTTGCCGGAGCCGGATTCGCCGACAATGCCGAAAGACCGGCCCGCAGTCAGCGCGAGATTGACGCCGTCGACCGCGCGCAGCAATGTTTTGGGACCAAACGGCTTGTCGCTCGCCAGACGGTACGTCTTGGCGAGATCGACGAGCTGAAGCAGCGGCGCGCTCACGCGACGTTCTCCGCTTCCTCGAGGCGGATGCAGCGCGCGATCCGATCGCCGCGCCAGGGCGCGGCCGGCGGCGGCGCCGCCGAGCAGGCCGGGACAGTCAGCGGACAGCGGCCGGCGAAGGGACAGCCGGGCGGGGCTTCGCCCGCGCTCGGCGCCGAGCCCGGGATGACGCGCAGCCTTTGGCCGCGCGTCGCGCCGAGCCGCGGCCGCGCTTGCAGCAATGCGCGCGTGTAAGGATGGGCGGGACGTTCGAGCACGGCGGCCGTCGTCCCGCTCTCCATCACCATGCCGCCATACATGACGACGACGCGCTTGCAATTCTGGGCGATGACGGCGAGGTCGTGGCTGACCAGGATCATCGCCATATCCGCCTGCCGGCCCAATTCGGCGAGCAGCGCCAGGATCTGCGCTTGCACGGTGACGTCGAGCGCAGTCGTCGGCTCGTCGGCGATGACGAGGCTCGGGCCGCAGCTCAGCGCCATCGCGATCATCGCGCGCTGGCGCTGCCCGCCGGAGAGCTGGTGCGGATAGGCGCGAGCCCGGCGCGGATCGGGCAGACCGACTCGCGCCAGCAGCTTCACCGCTTCGGCCATGGCCGCGCGCCGCGACAGGCCGCGATGCACGATCAGAGGCTCGGCGATTTGCCGGCCGATCGTATGCAGCGGATTGAGCGCGGTCATCGGCTCCTGGAAGATCATCGCGATGCGGTCGCCGCGTAAGGCTCGCCACGCGGCGTCGTCGAGCTTGGCCAAGTCCTTTCCGTCGAAGCGGATCGCGCCGGAAATCGCTGCGCCTTCGGGCGACAGGCCCATCAGGGCCAGGGCGGTCATGGTCTTGCCCGAGCCCGATTCGCCGACTACGCCGAGCGTCTCGCCGCGGTCGAGCGCGAAGGAGACGTCGCGGACGATGCGCCGCGCGCCGTCCGGCGTCGGCAGATCGATGTTCAGGCCGGCGACGTCGAGCAGCATGTTCAGCGCCTCGCGCGCAGGCGCGGATCGAGCAGATCGCGCAAGCCGTCGCCGAGAAGGTTGAGGCCGAGCACGGCGATCATGATCGCGAGGCCTGGAAAGACCGCCAGGCGCGGCGCTTGGTACAGGAGGTTCTGCGCCTCGCTCAGCATCCGGCCCCACGACGTCTGCGGCGGCTGCGCGCCGAGACCGAGATAGGAGAGCGCCGCTTCGGCCAGCACCGCGATGGCGAATTGGATCGTCGCTTGCACGATCAGCACCGGCGCGACATTGGGCAGGACATGTTCGAAGGCGATGGCGACCGGACCCTTGCCGGAGGCGCGCGCGGCGAGGATGAATTCGCGCGCCATGACGGCGTTGGCCGAGGCGCGGGTGACGCGGGCGAAGAGCGGCACGTTGAAGACGCCGATCGCGATGATCGCGTTGACGACGCCGGCGCCGAACGTCGCCGTCAGCATGATCGCCATCAGCAAGGCCGGAAACGCGAAGGCGAAATCGCTGAGGCGCATGATCAAGTCTTCGACGACGCCTTTGGCCGACGCGGCGACAAGGCCGAGCGCGACGCCGAAAATAACGCCGATGCCGACGGCGATGACGCCGACCAGGATCGAAATGCGCGCGCCGGCGAGGATTTCCGAGGCGACGTCGCGGCCGAGCGAATCGGTGCCAAGCCAATGCCCGGCCGAAGGTTCGAGCAATTTGTGCGGCACGTCGATCGCGGCCGGCGGATACGGCGTCCAGACGAGCGACAGAGCGGCCGCGCCGGCGACAAGCAGGACCAGAGCCGCGCCGACAAGAAAGCTTGGATTGCGCCTGGCGCGAGCAAAGAAGCCGTCTTTGCTCATGCCGCCCGCCGCCTGAGGCGCGGATCGATCGCCGCGCAAGCGACGTCGACGATGAAATTGACGATGATGACGATCGCGGCGAGCAGCATGACGCAGTCTTCGACGACGAGGATGTCGCGATTGGCGATCGCCTGAAAAATCAACTGTCCGACGCCCGGCAGGACGAAGACGTTCTCGACGATGATCGCGCCGGCGATCAGATTGGCGAATTGCAGGCCCATAATGGTCAGGATCGGCGTCAAGGCGTTGGGCAGCGCGTGGCGCCAGAGCACGGCGCGGCGCGACAGGCCTTTGGCGCGCGCGGTGCGGATGAAATCTTCGCCGAGCACGTCGAGCAGCGCCGAGCGGGTGACGCGGGTCAAAATCGCCGCCTGCACCAGACCGAGCGAGATCGCCGGCAGGATCAAGGCGCCGAAGGCCGGGGCGAAGCCGGCGCTCCAGCCGGGAAAGCCGCCTGACGGCGCCAGGCGCAGCTTCACCGCGAAGACCAGGACCAGGAGTATCGCGAACCAGAAATTCGGCACGGCGAGGCCGATCTGGCTTGCCGCCATCACCGCGAAATCGCCCCGCTTGCCGCGCCGTTGCGCGGCGAAGAGCCCGGCGGACAGCGCGATGACCGCAGTCAGCGCCATGGCGATGAGCGCCAGCGGCGCGCTGACCGCGAGACGGTCGGAGATCAACGCGCCGATCGGCGAATCATAAGCGTAAGAGAGGCCGAAATCGCCGCGCGCGATGCCGGCGAGCCAGGCGAAATAGCGCGTCGCGAAGGGTTGGTCGAGGCCGAGCTTATGCGCGAGCGCCGCCACCGCCTGCGGCGTCGCGCTCGCCCCGAGCATGACCTGCGCCGCATCGCCAGGCAGAATTTCGAGCACGCCGAACACGACCAGCGAAGCGAAAGCCAAGGTCGCGACGAGCAGCAGAACGCGTTGCAGGAGGTAGAGGAGCATCACCGAGATTGCATGCGAGCGGCGGCAAACTGAGCGAGCGCGACGGTCGCGTCAAGTCTATTGCGCCAACGACGCCTCGGCGTTCGAAGTTTTGGCGCGGCGCCTAGGACCCCTCTCCCCGCAAAGCGGGGAGAGGTACGGAGAGGGGCCGGTCGGCTAGGCTCCGACGTTCATGGAGAGCGGCCAGAATCGCTTCGCATACTCGGTCCAATTGTTCGTAGACTTCGAGATTTGTAAAGCGAATGACGCGATAGCCTTGCCGAGCCATGAAGGCGGCGCGGGTCCGGTCCTTGGCGAGTTCCGCATCTGTCGAATGGGTCGCGCCGTCGATTTCGACGACAAGTTTGGCTTCGTGACAAGCAAAATCCGCGTAATACGGACCGATGCGCTCCTGACGAACAAATTTGTAGCCATTCAGCGAGCGGGCTCGCAATGGGCGCCATAATTTGCGTTCCGCATCGCTGGCGTCGCGCCGGAGAGCACGAGCGCGTTTTGTCTCGGGAATGCGAACGCCCCGCATTGCGTCCCTCCGACCAGCCCCTCTCCGTACCTCTCCCCGCTTCGCGGGGAGAGGAGGCCTCGGCGCCGGGGCAAGTCATTGCGCCGCGGCGCAGCGTCCCACCTAAATCACGCCACCGCCTTGATCGTCTTGCCGACCTTGTCGATGACCTCGCCGATCTGGTCCTCGCTGATGATCAAAGGCGGAGTCAGTTCGATCGTGTCGCCGGAAATGCGGATCATGATCCCTTCCTCGTGGAAGGCGTGCTCCACCGCAGCGTAGCCGCGCCGGCCGGCGCCGCCGCTCGACGCGGCGAGATCGATCGCGCCGGTCAGGCCGACGCAGCGTATGTCGAGCACGTTGGGCAGGCCCTTCAGCGTCATGATCGCGTCGTACCATTTCGGCTCGAGCGCCTTGGCGCGTTCGAACAGCTTCTCGTCGCGATAGACGTCGAGCGTCGCCAGCGAGGCGGCGCAGGCGAGCGGATGGGCGGAATAAGTATAGCCGTGGAACAGCTCGACCGCATGCTCCGGCCCGTTCATGAACGCGTCGTAGACATGCTTGCGCACGATCACGCCGCCCATCGGCACGGTGCCAGACGTCACGCCCTTGGCGAAGGTGATGATGTCCGGAACGACGCCGTAGCGCTCGGCGGCGAAGGCCGCGCCAAGCCGGCCGAAGCCGGTGATCACCTCGTCGAAGATCAAGAGGATGCCGTGCTTGTCGCAGATCGCGCGCAGCTTTTGCAGATAGCCCTTGGGGGCGGGCAGCACGCCGGTCGAGCCGGCCATCGGCTCCACAATCACGGCGGCGATGGTCGAAGCGTCGTGCAAGGCGACAATGCGCTCGAGATCGTCGGCGAGATGGCCGCCCCAGTCCGGCTCGCCCTTGGTGAAGGCTTGCTGCTCGCGATTATAGGTCGCCGGCAGATGGTCGACGCCGGCGAGGAGCGAGCCGAAGAACTTGCGGTTATTGACCATTCCGCCGACCGAGATGCCGCCGAAGCCGACGCCGTGATAAGCGCGCTCGCGGCCGATCAGGCGCTGGCGCGAGCCATGGCCGCGGACATTGTGATAAGCGAGCGCGATTTTCAGCGCCGTGTCCGCCGCTTCCGAGCCGGAATTGGCGAAGAAGACATGCTCGAGATCGGCGGGCGCGAGCGCGGCGAGCCGAGCGGCGAGCGCGAAGGCCTGCGGATGGGCGAATTGGAAAGCCGGCGAGAAATCGAGCTCGGCCGCCTGACGCTGGATCGCCTCGACGATCGGCTGCCGGTTATGGCCGGCGTTGCAGCACCAGAGCGCGGCGCAAGCGTCGAGGATCGGCCGGCCCTCCGGCGTGTAGTAGTGCATGTCCTTGGAGCGGGCGATCATCCGCGGCCGCTTTTTGAAGGCGCGGTTCGGCGTGAACGGCAGCCAGAACGCCTCGAGGTCGTTCGGCTGCTCGATGCGCGAGGCGAGTGCGGACATATTCTTCTCCCAAGGCCGGTTGACGCGCCGCCATTGGCGCGCGCTGATCGATTTTCTGAACAGTGACAGCAGCGGCCTGCTTTGTCCATTTGTCCCGCTGTTCAGATCGTTCTAAATATTGAACGCATGAACAGCGGCAAGCATGATCCGGATGTCGGTCAACGCCTTAGGCGCTTGCGTCAGCGCCTCGGCCTATCGCAGCGCGAGCTGGCCCGGCGCGCCGGCGTCTCGAACGCCACGATTTCCATGATCGAAGCCAATCAGGTCAGCCCTTCGGTGGCGGCGCTCAAGCAAGTGCTTTCGGCGATGGATGTCGCCATCGCTGATTTCTTTGCGCCGGCCGAGGCGGCGGGCGAACAGATCGTCTACCGCGCCGACGAACTGACCGAGATCGCCGGCGGCGCCGTTTCTTACCGGCAGGTCGGCGCGCATCTGCACGGCCGGTCGCTGCAAATGCTGCATGAGCGCTATCGGCCTGGCGCGCAATCCGGCGCCAAAATGCTCTCCCATCAGGGCGAAGAGGCCGGAATCGTCATCAAGGGCCGGCTCGGCCTCGAAGTCGAAGGACGACGTTACGAACTCGGGCCTGGCGACGCTTATTTCTTCGACAGCCGCAAGCCGCACGCCTTCCGCAATCTCGGCGACGGCGAACTCGTCCTGGTCTCCGCCTGCACGCCGCCGAGTTTTTGATTTTCACGCGCGCCTTATGCGTGAGCCATTCCGGGACGCCGCCGCGGCCGGGCCGGTAACGGCCTCGCAACGTTAAGCTGAGATAAACAAGGTCGTTCGGATTTGAGCGAGCGGGCTTTCAGCCCGCCGCCCCGAACGAGGCGATGCGCGCCGCCCGGCGGCTCCAGCGACGCCTGATCAAGGGCTAAAGGAACCAAGCTGGGTCGCGTATGGGGCGTTCGCGGTTAGGCTGGGCTTGCAATGCGATCGCGCCATGGTGCCTCGCGGCCTGCCTCGTGGTCTCGATCACGGCCCAAGCCGGTCAAGATCCCGGCATCGGCGCCGGCGCGGCGCCGATCCGCCAGGCTTTGCTGACCTCGACTTTTCATCTTCCCGCCGGATCGCTCGACAGCGTCGTCGACCGGCCGGCGGCGATCGAAGCGAGCCTCACGCTCGGCAGCCCGGAGGACCTCGCTTCGGTCGATGACGAGATCGATCCGCGCGGCGATCTCAAGCGGCCGCTTGTCGCCTTTCCGAGCGTCGATCGCAGCTTGAAGGGCGATCCGTTCATCGGCCTTCGCCCGGGATTCAACGCGCGGCTCCATCCTCGTCCCGGGACAGGGGACGCGCCGGGCGGAGAGCCCTCGTTCGACAATCCCTATGGCGCGATCGAGCAGCCGCCTTTCGAAGAAGGCGGGCCGTGGTCGGACTGGAGCGCGGCGGGCCGCAAGGCGCTGACCTTCGACGACGGCGCGACGCCGGCGGTGCCGCTCGACGTGGCGCTGAATTCGGCGACCCCGCAGCCGAGCGACGACACGCCGATCGCCGTCGCCGCCACGCCGGAAACCCCGGCGGACGCGCTCCAGCCCGGCAAGACGCTGGTCAATGGCCAACCCGACTACGCCTCGTTGATTGATCCGAAGGATTCGGCGCGCCAGCAAAGATGTTTGGCCGAGGCGGTCTATTTCGAGGCGCGCAGCGAACCGGAGGAAGGCCAAGCCGCCGTGGCGCAGGTCGTGCTCAACCGCGTCCGCAGCGGCCTCTATCCGTCCAATGTCTGCGGCGTCGTGTACCAGGATCGCAACCGACCCTTCGCCTGCCAATTCTCCTTCGCCTGCGAAGGCAAGTCGCTGCGGGTCGAGGAGCCGGGCCCCTGGGCGACTGCGGTGCGCATCGCCCAGGACGTGACCAGCGGCAAACTGTACAACGCCAAAGTCGGCTCGGCGCTGAACTACCATGCCAATTACGTAATGCCGTATTGGGCGAGCACGCTGAAACGGGTTGGCCAGATCGGGCATCATATTTTCTACCAGTTGCGGGTCAGCCAGAATTAAACGCAGGCTGGCGCAATCCCTTCTCCCCGCCTTGCGAAGGGCTGTCCGGAGAAATGAGGGTAAATTTAACCGCCAGGAGCGCGGCCCCGCAAAACGAGCGCGCTCAAGAAAGCAAATCCCAAAACCGCGCCGCCATCGAGGCAGGCGCGCCTCAAGGCCAAGCCGGCTTCGCCGGTCGCTCCGCTGCGCTTCGCGCGTACCTTCGAGGCGCCATGGCGGGTTGACGGCGATCGGGCGGCGTGGCCCCGCGGTGTCGAAAGCAAGTCATCAGCTCCGCCGAGGCGCAGTCCTTCCCCGACAGCCCTGCGCTGTGCGCAGGGGATTGCCCCTCCCCATCGCCGCGGATCGATGCTAAACCCCCGCCGGCCCGTCGCCGGGCCGCGGAGAGAATACCCCTTGAGCAGCACTTCCCTCGAAGCGCGGACGAGCAAAGACCGCTTCGCCCGGTTCGCGAAAATCGCCTTGCGCCGCGTCGCGGCGCCCCTCGTCGGCGTCGCGCTGTTTGTCTATGTCCTGCCCAAAGTCGCGCTCCTCTACGCCGTGACCGGCGCTTATGACGTGACCCGCAATCGCGGCCTCACGCTCGCGGCGGTCAGACGCTACTTCTTCGGCAACGGCTTCTTGCTCTGGCTCCTGTCGCCGCTCAACGCGCTGCTCGACATTCTCTCGCTGCCTTACGTGAATAAGGGCGTGCACAAGCTCGAAGACCTGCCGCCCGCCTATCAGGACGAGGTCCGGCGCTTGATCCAGATCGCGCGGGACGAGGATCTCGTCGCCAAGCTCGAGGAGAAGGCGCGCGAGAACGCTCGCACCATGATCTTCTTCCGTTGGTACGGCGCCAATCTCGACACGTTCCTCGACATCCCCGCCTTTCATCAGGATTGGCGCTATATCCAGACGATCGGCGTGTCGGTCTTCAACAAGAAGGTCTCGACCTCCTGGCATTTCGGCTTCACCCGCGCCTCGTTGCGCGTGCTTTACAATCTCAACGACATAACCGACCGCACCGCCTTCATCCAATGCAACGGCGCGACCCATTATTGGGCCGACGAAAAGCTCTACATTTTCGACGACACGCTGCTGCATCGCTCGGTCAACGAGACGTCCGAGACGCGTTATTGCCTCTTCGTCGACATTATCCGGCCGACGCCCTTCCCGGCCGTGATGCGCTTCGTCGTCTCGGCGATCGCGCTGCTGACCAAGAGCTTCAAATTCGTGTACTATAAAAATTGGAAGGTCATCGAACGCTGAATGAGCGCGAGGCGCTTTTGGGGTAGACCCGATCGTCATTGCGAGCGAAGCGAAGCAATCCATTCGTAAGACTCAGCCCTTTGAATGATTGCTTCGTCGCTTCGCTCCTCGTAATGACGTCTCCAGCGGGCTTACGCCGCGCTCGCGCCGCCGAGAAACAGCTGGCCGACGCGCGGATCGTTGAGGATCGCCTCCGCCCGATCGTGCATGCGGGTCTGGCCGAGCTCCAGCACGAGCCCGTAATCCGATATCTGCAGCGCCGAACGCGCGTTCTGTTCGATCATCAGGATCGAAACGCCCTTCCGCCGCAGCTCCGCGAGAAGCGCGAACGTCTCCTGCGCCATCAACGGCGACAGGCCGATCGACGGCTCGTCGATCAAGATCAGCTTGGGGTCGAGCAGCAGGCCGCGGACGATTTCCAGCTGCTTTTGCTCGCCGCCGGAAAGGATCGAGGCCTGGCGGTCGGCCTTGCGGCGCAGCGCCGGGAAGCGGTCGAGCGCCGCTTCGAGCCGCGCCGGCAGGTCCGTGATCGAAGGCCCGGCCGCGACTGCGCCGAGCTCGACATTGTGGCGCACCGACAATTCGGGGAAAATGTTCCGACCTTGCGGGATGTAGCAAACGCCGGCGGCGATCAGCTCGCGCTGCGACCATCGCGTCGCGTCGCGTCCATCGACGCGGATCGTCCCCGATCGCGGCCTGAGCAAACCGAAAATCGTCTTGAACACGGTCGATTTGCCCGCGCCGTTCGGCCCGATCATTGTGGTGATCGCGCCGCGCGCGATCTTGAAGCTCGTCCCGTTGAGGATGGTCATCGGCCCGTAGCCGGCGACGACGTTCTCGAGTTCGACGATCGGCTCAGCGCCCAAGATACGCCTCGATCACGGCGGGATTGGCGCGCAGCTCTGCCGGCAGACCCTCGGCGAGGACCTTGCCTTCGGCAAGGACCAGCACGCGGCTGCACAGCGACATCACGAATTCCATATTGTGCTCGATGACGACGAAGGTCGCGCCGCGCTCCTTGTTGAAGGCTTTGAGCCGATCCTTCAAGTTGGCGAGCATGGTCAAGTTGACGCCGCCGGCCGGCTCGTCGAGCAGCACGAGGCGCGGCCCGGACATGAAGGCCATGGCCGCGTCGAGCAATTTCTGCTGGCCATAGGAGAGGCCGCCGGCGAGTTCGTCAGCGAGATGGTCGAGCTTGAAGAAGGCGACCATCTGATCGGCCGCTTCGGTCAGGCCGGCGTCGCGACGGCCGAACAGGCGGGAGAGCATCGTACCCTGATGCTCCTGCGCGGCGAGGATCAGGTTGTCTCGGACCGAAAGCTTCGGGAAAATCTGGAGGAGCTGGAACGTGCGGCTGACGCCGAGCCGGTTGAGGTCGCAAGGGCGCATGCGCGTCGTTACCCGCCCGTCGAGGCGCACCTCGCCTTCGCTCGGCGGCAATTGGCCGAGAATGCAATTGAACAAGGTCGACTTGCCGGAGCCGTTCGGCCCGATAATGCCGAGGATCTCGCCCTCGCGCACTTCGAAGGAGACGCCGTCGACCGCCGCGACGCCGCCGAAGCGCTTCCTGAGGTTGGCGACTTCCAGCACGGCCGTCATGGCGCCTTCGCTTCGATCGAGGCGCCGAGCGCGGCGCGGGCGGCGGATGCGGCTTTCGTCCGACGATGGACAAGGAAGCGGTCGATTATGCCGACAAGGCCGGTCGGCGAATAGATCAGCAGCGCCATCACCAGCAGCGCGTACAGGATAAGATAATAGCTCTCGAGGAAGCGCAGCCATTCCGGCAGCAGCACGGCGGTCATCGCGCCGACGAACGGACCGACGAAATAGCCTGAGCCGCCGACGATCACCATCATCAGCAGATTGAACGACAAGGTGAGAGCGAAGGCGGGCGGCTCGACCAGCCCTACCAGGGGCGCGTAGAGCGCGCCGGAAAGACCGCCAAGCGCCGAGCCGATGGCGAAGGCCATGAGGACGTAGCGTCTTGTATCAACGCCGAGCGACATCGCGCGGATCGGATTTTCGCGCAAGGCGACGAAGGCGCGGCCCCAGGGCGAGCGCACCAGGCCGAGAACCGCCAGGGCGACGAGCGCGAGAACGAACAGGCAGAAATAATAGTAGCGCAGATGCGACGTCGTCGAGAGACCGAAGATTGACGGGCGCGGCACGCTGTCGATCCCCTCCGTGCCGCCGGTCAGCCACAATTCGTTGCGAAAGACCAGAAAGGCGAGAGTCGAAAAGGCGAGGGTGACGAAAGCGAGATAATGATGCTGCACGCGCAAGGCCGGATAGCCGAGCAGCCAGCCGATCGCAAAGCAGAGCGCCAGCGCGAGCACGATCGCGGCGATCAGCGGCCAGCCGTGAGTCGTCAGGATCGCCGCTGAATAGGCCCCGATGCCGACAAAGGCGCCCTGCGCGAGCGAAACCTGGCCGGCATAGCCGAGCGTCAGATTGAGGCCGATCGCGGCGATCGTCATCACCGCCCATTGGCTCAGGATGTAAATCCCGTAGCGATGGAACGAGAGCGGCGCGAAAATCAGAAAGGCGACGGCGACCGCAAGGCCGAGCAGGCCGAGAAAGTTGCGTCCTTTCGCGGTCATACCGTCCGCTCCTCGGCTCGGCCGAGCAAGCCGTTCGGCTTGAACAAGATGATGGCGATGAGCAGGGCCATCGGGATCGCGCCGCGATATTGCGTCGAGACATACGCCGCCGAGAGATTGTCGACGACGCCGAGCAACAGCCCGCCCACAATGGCGCCGCGGATTTGGTTATAGCCGCCGACGATCGCCGCAACGAAGGCGGCAAGGCCCAGCGTCTCGCCATTGGTGAACTTGGCGAGATAGATCGGCGAGATGAGCAAGGAGGCGAGCGCGACCAGCGCGCCGTTGATCAAGAACGTCAACAGGATCATCCGCTCGACCGGCACGCCAAGAATGCGCGCGGCCGTCGGATTCTGCGCCGCCGCCTGCATTTGCCGGCCGAGCCGGGTGCGATTGAGCAGCGCCTGCAGCGCGACCATCGCGGCGAGCGCGACGACCAGGACGGCGAGGTTCTGCCAGGAGACGGCGACGCCGAGGATGTGAAGATCGGCGTCGGGCGCGAGCGACGGAAACGGCGAAGCCTCTGCGGAATAGAAAGTCTTCACCGATTCTTTGAGGAAGGTCGACAGCGCCATAGTGGCGATCGCCAGCGGCAGCACGCCGTGCTTGAGCATCGGATCGACGAGCAGCTTCTTGAAGGCGCAGCCAAGGATCGTCATCGACAGCGCCAGGCCGATCAGGATCGCCGCCCAGAACGGCAGATGAAAATTCATCGCCGCCAGCATGAAGAAAGCCGGCAGCATGACGAATTCGCCCTGGGCGAAATTGATCGTCTGCGAGGTTTGCCAGAGCAGCGTGAAGCCGATCGCGACCAGCGCATAGAGCGCGCCGGTGGCGAGCCCGGCGATCACCAGCGCGATGAAATTGGCCATGGCGCTCCCCCGCCACTATCCTACAGAAAAAACTCCGTGTCATTCCCGCGCAAGCGGGAATCCAGGCTGGGCTGCTCCCGAGACGCGGAGGTTCTGTGGATTCCCGCCTACGCGGGAATGACATCGTCGTTTCCGGGACAAGATCATTCGAAGATCAATTCTTCAGCTTCGGCAGCACTTCGGTGATCACTTGCTTGCCGTCGACGACCTTGCCGAGGAAGCTCTCGCGATCGAGATCGCCGTTCTCGTCGATCGTCACATCCATCAGGATATTCGGCTCCATCGCGGTCGTGATGGTCAGGCCGTGCAGCGCCGCGGCGAGCCCCTTCGAGTCGAGCTTGCCCATTTTCTCGGTCGCCGCCTTGATCATGTAGACGCCGAGATAGCCTTTGACGCCGTTGTGATCCGGCACGTAATGGTATTTCGCGTAGAACCGATCGCGATAGGCTTTCAGCGCCGGCACGGGCGCGTCGGTGGTCAGGCCGACATGGCCGATCGCGCCATTGGCGGCGTCGCCTGCGAGCTCGATCACCTTCTGCCCGATCAGCGTCGTCTCGCCGACCAGCGGCGCCTTGACGTCGGCCTTGCGCAATTCCTTCAGAATCCGCGCGCTCTCTTCCTCGTTGAGATAGATGAACACGACGTCCGGATTGGCGTTCTTCACCTTGAGCGCGTCGGCGGCGAAATCGGCCTGGCCGGCTTCGGTCGAATCGTCGAGCACGACCTTGACGCCGCGCGCCGCGAACTCCTTCAGGATCATGTCGTGGCCGCCGCGGCCGAAATCGTTGTTGACATAGACCACGGCCGCCGTCTTGGCCTTGAGAGTCTCGGCGATGTATTTGCCGATTTTCGGCATGCTCGATTGCTGACCGAACGAGGTGCGGAACACGTATTTGTTGCCCATCCGCGTCAGCTCGGCCGCTTCGCCGCCCATGATCTCGGCGATTCCCGCTTCCGCCGCGAGCGGCTCGCACACCTTCACCGAGCCGGAATAGCCGGGGCCGAGCAACGCATAAGGCTCGCTGTCGAGGGCCTTCTGCACTTGCGCCTTGGCGATGCCGGCGTTCGATTGCGAATCGGCGTGGGTGACGACGATCTTCGCGCCGAGAACGCCGCCATGGGCGTTGATTTCCTCGACCGCCAGATCGACGCCGTTCTTCCAATTCGTGCCGACCGTCGCGCCCGAGCCCGACAGTTCGGCGACGTCGGCGAGATTGATCGTCTCGGCCGCTCCCGCGCCGCCGCCCGCGACGAACAGGCCCAACAGAAGCGCGCCGCCGAACGACGCCGAACGCTTGATCATCCTTTCCTCCCTTGCCGGCGCAGCCGCCGAATTCTTCCTCAAAAAGGCTGCGAGGCTTCAAGTCAACGCGGCTTCTCGTCTCTCGATGACCCGATCGAAAGCGTCCGCCATGACCTCGCGGTCGGCGCTCCGGCCGGTAAAAATCTCGAACGCGTCGACCGCCTGGTCGAGGGCGAGCTCGCGTCCGGTCATCACGGTCGCGCCCTTCTCCTTGGCCGCCGATAGGAGCGGCGTCCATAGCGGCTGATAGACCGCGTCGGCGACCCAGAGATCGCGGCGCAGCAAGGCGAGCGGGACCGGCGAATCGCGGTTCGGCAGCATGCCGGCGGTCGTGGCGTTGACCAGGCCGTCGGCGCCGTCAAGCGCCTGCGCCACGCTGTCGCAGGCGCGCCCGGCGGGCGCCAGGGCCTTGGCGAGCGCCGCCGCCTTGCCGGGCGCGCGATCGACGATGCGGATGTCGCTTGCGCCGGCGACGCCGAGCGCGACGCCGATCGCCTTGCCGACGCCGCCAGCGCCGATCAATGCGACGCTGTGGCCGGCGATGTCGCCGACGACGCGCTTCAGACCGCTGGCGAAGCCGCTGCAATCCGTGTTGAAGCCGACCAGGCGGCCGCCGCGAACGGCGATCAGGTTGACCGCGCCGACCTCGCGCGCCGAGGGCGCGAGATCGTCGAGCAAAGGTACGACCGCCTCCTTATAAGGGTAAGTCACGTTGACGCCGGCGAATTTGAGCGCGACGAGGCCGTCGAGCATGACGCGCAGGCGGCGGGCGTCGGCGCCTGCGACTTCGATCAGGTGATAGAAGCAGCGCAGGCCGAGCATTTTAGCCGCCGCTTCGTGCATGGCGGGGGAGGCTGAATGGGCGATCGGCGCGCCGATCAGGCCGAGCAGGACGCTTTCGGGATAGGGGCTCGCCATCGGGGCCTGAAATTCCTTGCTTGACGCCGGCCGCGCCGGCGCCTCGGTCATCGGCAAGATTATGTCGATATCCGGCAAAACAAAAAGTCGCATCATTTTTGGTTTGCAGGCCGCTTCATGCTTGGTCGCCGGCGAGCTCCGCCGGTGAGCATGCGGCTCCCCAAGACGGCGTGGCGTTCGAACCGCGGCCGCATTCGGCGATGTCGCGCAGATCCGAACAACGGATGCGAGCGGGTCTTGCGCAAGGCTGCGGGTCAAGCCGCCGTCCTAAACATCGACGCGTTTCCCCGTTTGCGGGAAATGCTATAGAAGATAATCATTGTGCGCTGGCGGGCGGCGAGCGGAAGGAGCGGCGAATGCATTTCGTGCCGACCAATGGCGGGATCGCGCATTGCGCGGATCAAGGGCCGCGCTCCGGCCGACCCCTCGTCTTCATCAATTCGCTCGGCACGGATTTCCGCATCTGGGACGAACTGATCGAGCCGCTCGTCGGCCAATGGCGCGTGATCCGCTACGACAAGCGCGGCCATGGCCTGTCCTCGCACCCTGCCGCCGCGGCCAGCATCGCCGATTTCGCGGCTGATCTCGCCGGCCTGCTCGATCATCTGCGTACCGGCCCGGCGACGATCGTCGGCCTGTCGATCGGCGGCTTGATCGCGCAGGAGCTTTATCGCCTGCGCCGCGATCTGGTCGCCTCGCTCGTCCTCAACGACACTGGTCACAAGATCGGCTCGAACGAATTCTGGAAGGGGCGCATCGAGACTGTCGAGCGCGGCGGGATCGCGGCGATCGCCGACGGCGTCATGGAGCGCTGGTTCACCGAGGATTATCGACGGCGCTATCCGGAAATGATCGCCGGCTGGAAGGCGATGCTGAGCCGCACGCCGAAGGACGGCTATCTCGCCGCCTGCCGCGCCATTCGCGACGCGGATCTCACCGAAGGCGCGAAACAGATCCGGGTCCCGACGACCGTGCTGGTCGGCGATCAGGATTTATCGACGCCGCCGGACCTTGCGCGCGAACTCGCCGGCCTCGTTCCAGGCGCCAGGCTCGAAATCATCGCCGGCGCCGGCCATCTGCCCTGCATCGAGAAGCCGGCCGCGACGCGCGCGCTGATCGAAGCGCATTTGAAACAGGTCTCGTCATGAGCGACGAAAGCGCGAAGAGCGAACGCTTCGCGGCCGGCATGGCGACCCGCCGCTCGGTATTGGGCGACGCCCATGTCGACCGCGCCGTCGCCGCGACGACGCCGTTCGACGAGCCGTTTCAGACTCTCATCACCGAAGGCGCCTGGGGCTCGGTCTGGTCGCGGCCGCAACTGTCGAAGCGCGAGCGTTCGCTGATCACGCTCGCCTTGCTCGCCGCGCTCGGCCATGACGAAGAAGTCGCCATGCATGTCCGGGCCACGACCAATACCGGCGCGAGCCCTGAGGACGTGCGCGAGGCGCTGCTGCATGTCGCGGTTTACGCCGGCGTCCCGGCCGCCAACCGCGCCTTCAAGATCGCGAAGAAAACGTATTCCGAGATGGGCGTGACATTCCTCCCCCGCGAAGCGGGGGAGGGGGACCGCGCATAAGCGCGGTGGAGGGGGCCGCCGGTCTGGGGACTATTCTGATGAGCCGCGGCCCCCTCCACCATGCTTCGCATGGTCCCCCTCCCCCGCTTCGCGGGGGAGGATAGAACAGAAAGGTCTATGAATGGCGGAAACCGGCACCTTCTATCGGCGCGACCGCGGCTGGCATCCGCCGCCGCTGACGCCGCAATACAAGACGAGCATCTTGCGCTCGCCGCAACGCGCCCCCCTGTCGCTGGAGAATACGCTCTCCGAGCTGACCGGGCCGGTCTTCGGCCACGATATCCTCGGCAAGCTCGACAGCGATCTCATCCGCAACTACGCCAAGACCGGCGACGCGATCGGCCCGCGCATCAATGTCTATGGCCGCGTGCTCGACGAAAATGGCCGCGGCGTCGACGGAGTCCTCATTGAAATCTGGCAGGCGAATGCGGCCGGCCGCTATCGCCACAAGAAGGAAGGGTACGACGCGCCGCTCGATCCCAATTTCGGCGGCTGCGGGCGGACGATCACCGATGCGGAAGGGCGCTATTGGTTTCGCACCGTCCGGCCCGGTCCCTACCCCTGGCCGAACCGCGTGAACGATTGGCGGCCGGCCCATATTCATTTTTCGATTTTCGGCCACGCTTTCGCCCAGCGGCTGATCACCCAGATGTATTTCGAAGGCGATCCGATGATCTGGCAGTGCCCGATCGCGACCGGCATTCCCGACCGCGTCGCGCTCGAACAGCTCATCGCGGCGCTCGACCGCAACAATTCGACGCATATGGATTCGCTCGCCTACAAATTCGACATCGTGCTGCGCGGCCGCCGTTCGACGCCGTTCGAGAACAAGAAAGAGGGCAATTGATGGTTCAGAAGCTCGGCCATCTCAAAGAAACGCCGTCTCAAACCGCGGGGCCGTATGTCCATATCGGCGCGACGCCGAATTTCTCAGGCATAGAGGGCGTCTATCGAGAGGATCTCGGCAGGATCATGGTCGGCCCGGAGGCGAAGGGCGAGCGCATCGCCGTGGTCGGCCACGTCCTCGATGGCCTGGGCGAGCCGTTGAAGGACGCCTTGATCGAAATCTGGCAAGCCGACGCGGCCGGGCTCTATAACAGCCCGCAGGAGCGCCGCGGCAAAGCCGATCCGCATTTTTCCGGCTTCGGCCGCGGCGCGACCGATTATGTCACCGGCGAATATCGCTTCGAGACGATCAAGCCGGGTCCGGTCCCCTTCGTCGACGGCCGGCTGATGGCGCCGCATATCACGTTCTGGATCGCAGCGCGCGGCGTCAATCTCGGCCTGCACACGCGCATGTATTTTTCCGACGAGGCGGCGGCCAACGCGAAGTGCCCGGTCCTCGCGCGGCTCGAGCATCAGAGCCGGGTCAGGAGCCTGATCGCCGAGCGAAGCGTCGCCGGCGGTCGGGCGACGTACCGATTCGACATTCGCCTGCAGGGCGAGAATGAGACGGTGTTCTTCGATATCTGAAGCCCCTATTTCCCCCGTCGGGAACGCGGCGAAGGACCACGGCGTAGCAGGGCGGGAAGGCGGCAGAACGAGTGAATTGTTCTGATGCGCCGCATCCCTCCGCCATGCTTCGCATGGTTCCTCTCCCGCTCCGGGGGGAAGAGTAGCGCGACCTCGCGGAAGTGCGATTGCATGCCTGTCTCCGCTTTCGATCATCCCATCCTCTCCGCCCTGGTCGGCGACGAGGAGACCGCGTCGGCTTTTTCCGTCGAGGCGGATGTCGAAGCGATGCTTGCTTTCGAGGCCGCATTGGCCGAGGCCGAAGCCTCGATCGGATTGATCTCGCCGCAAGCGGCCGCGCGCATCGCGCAGGTCTGCGCCGATTTCTCGCCGGATCTCGCCGCGCTCGCCGAAGGGGCGGCGCGGGACGGCGTCGTGGCGCCGTCGCTGGTCAAGCAATTGCGCCAAGCGGTCGGCGAGCCGCACGCCGCCGACGTTCATCGCGGCGCGACCAGCCAGGACGTGGTCGACACCAGCCTCGTCCTGCGGCTGAAGCCAATACTCGCCGCGTTCGACGTCCGGCTCGACGCGTTGATCGTAGCCTTGGACGCGCTCGAAGCCGAACAAGGCGAAACGCCGTTGATGGGCCGAACGCGCATGCAGCGCGCCTTGCCGATCCGCGCCGCCGACAAACTGCGCGCCTGGCGCGAGCCGCTGCAGCGTCATCGCGCGCGGCTGGCGGCGCTGACGCCGCGCTTGCTCGTCGTCCAGTTCGGCGGCGCGGTCGGAACGCGCGACGCGCTCGGCGGCCAGGGCGGCGCGATCGCAGCGGAACTGGCGCGGCGGCTCGGCCTTGGCGACGGACCTTGCTGGCATACGCAGCGCGACGCTTTGGCGGAATTCGCCGCATGGCTGTCGCTCGTCGCCGGCGCGCTCGGCAAGATCGGTCAGGACATCGCCTTGATGGCGCAGAACGAGATCGCCGAAATCAAGCTCGCCGAAGGCGGCGGCTCTTCGGCTATGCCGCATAAGTCCAATCCGGTGCGCGCGGAAGTTCTGGTCGCGCTGGCGAGGTTCAACGCGGCGCTGATCGCCGCGCAGCATCAGGCGTTGATCCATGAGAACGAGCGCTCGGGCGCGGCCTGGACGCTGGAATGGCTGATCCTGCCGCAAATGGTCGTCGCGACCGGCGCAGCGCTCCGGCACGCGGCGGCGCTATGCGCGGGCACGCGTTTCGTTGCAGAGTGACCTCATGTCGCGCGCCGCATCGCGCTGCGCGGCGCAGGCCGCGTCTCCCGCGGTCGGTTGAGCCACAGCACGCCTCCCGCCATCGCGATCGGCGCGATCGCCGTCCAACTGCCGACGATCGCGATCACCGCACCGACCGCCCAGAGGATCGACAGGAGATGCTCGACGAGCCCGACCAGCTTCGATTGCGAATGGCGGCGGAGCACCAGCGCGCGCCGCGCCGGCGCCTGCCGCCAGAGATTGAGCAGCGCGGTCGAAACGCCGGCGCCAATGGCGAATAGGGCCGCCAGCAACGCGCTGCGCGGCGACGCCAAAGCTAGGCCCGCCAGGGGCAAGGCGAGCAGCGCGAAGACCGGCAGCGCGATCGCCTCGATTTTGCGGCGCTCGACTTCGCCGCGCGTCACCGGCGCGGTGGCGAGGAATTCCGGCGCGTCCTCGCCGGAGAGAGCGATCCAGGCGAGCGAGCCGGAAAGCTGCGCGGCGATGACGACGATCGACGGCGTGAACGCCACGTCGGCCGAGCCGGTCACGCCGCCATTGCGCCAGAGGATCACGCTGACCGGCAGCGTGTAGATGATTTGCAGCGCGATCTGCGACATCAGCCAGGGGTCGCGGACGAGCAGCCGGCGCTCCTTGGCGCGCAGCGTTGCGCCGAGATTGGCGCGGAAGCTCCGACTTCGCCGCTCGCTCGTTCGTCCCGACGACGCGCCGGCGGACAGCGCGGCTGCGGCGGCGAATCGATTGCCGAAGGCGAGCGCGGCGGCGCAAAAGGCGGCGAAGCCGACCAAAGTCCAAAGGACGAGCGCGAGGATGTCGCCGCCCGCCGCAAGCGCCGGCAGCCAGAGCAGCGCCCGCACGTCGTTCAACGCCAACGCGGTCGGCGGCGCGAGGGCGGCGAGGAGCGCCGTCCGCAGCGAAGCCGGCAACATGCTCAAGACCTGCAGACCAAGGACAAAACAGGCGCCGATCAGCGTCGCGGCGATCTGCGAGGCGAGGCGCGCGCGCCGCGGTCCGACCGCGGCGAACAGCGCCAGCGCCAGCGCGATCCCCAGTCCCGAGCCGAACAGACCGGTCGCCGCCAAGACTGGATAAAGCGCCAGCCAGCGCCAATGGCCAAGGACGACGTTCATGTTGGCGAGCGGCAGCAGCAAGATCGCCGCCGAGGCGACGCCGTCCGTGGCGATCGCGAAGGCGCGCGCGGCGAGGACCGCGCGGGCCGAGACGGGCGCTGCGAGGACGAGATCGAGATCGCCGCGCGCATAGAGCGCGCGGGTCGCGGCGGTCATCGATTGGGCGATGATCCAGGGCAGGACGAACAGCACGCCCGAGGCGAGATAGGCGGGCGGCGCCGCGCCGCCGGCCGCAGCCGACGCATTGAGCCACAGCGCGGCGGGGTACGCGATCCCATGCAAAGCCAGAGTTGCGGCGCCGACCATCAGCGCGACCTTGCCGCGCGAAAGGCCGCCGAACAGGCCCTCCAGCGAGCGCCATTGCTGGCGCAGATCGTGGGCGACGAACCAGAGGAAAGAACCGGGTTTCATTCGTCGAGGAATCGCGAAGTCGACTGATGCTTGCGCGAGCCACTCTTCCGCGCGAAACGCCGGGAGGCTAAGGGAGGGGCTCTGCGCCGAGCTTGAAAGCGGGTCACGCCGCACGCTCCGCCGCGGACGGCGCCCCGGGCTTCGTCAGATCGAGGAAGAGGTCTTCGAGGCTCGCCTCCGAGCCGCCGAGCCGCGCGCCCGCCGCTTCACGTAAGTCTTCGAGCGTTCCTTCGGCGATCAGCCGGCCGCGCTGGATGATGCCGATACGGTCGGCGAGCCGCTCGGCGACCTCGAGAATATGCGTCGTCAGGATGATCGTCGCGCCCGCTTTGACCCGGGCGACGAGCAGGTCCTTGACTTGGCGGGCGACCGCCGCGTCCAGCCCGGTCAGCGGCTCGTCGAGCATCAAAAGCTTCGGCTCGTGGACGAGCGCGCCGGCGAGCGCGACTTTCTGCTTCATGCCGCGCGAGAAGCCCTCGCAGCGCTCGCGCCGGTGCTCCCAGAGGCCGAGCGTCTCCAGCAAGTCTTCAGCGAGGGCTTGCGCCCGCTTCGGCTCGACGCCCCAGAGGCCGGCGACGAATTCGAGATATTCGAGCGGATCGAGTTTGTCATAGAGCATCGGTTCGTCGGGCAGCCAGGCGACGATCCGTTTGGCGTCGATCGGCCGGCGCCGCGCATCGACTCCGAAGACTTCGATCTCGCCTTTGTCGGGCTGAAGCAGGCCGGCGACGATGCGCAAGGTCGTCGTCTTGCCGGCGCCGTTGGGGCCGAGCAGCGCATAAAATTCGCCGGCCCGAACCTCGAGGTTGAGGTCGGCGAGCGCCGGCTTGCCAGCGAAGCTCTTGGCCAAGCCGGCCAGCTTGAGCGCCGGCGGAGACGGATCGGTAGCGCGCATGAAATTCTCGTTGACCGCGACGTGTAGCCGGCCTCGCCGCCACTCTTAGGGAGCGCGGCTTGCGGCCCCGTTAATGGGATTGGTGAATTTTCTCGGCGGCGCGCGCCAAGGCGACGAAGCCGTCCACGTCGACCTCCTCGGCGCGCCGCGTCTCGTCGACGCCGGCCGCGACAAGCAAATCGCTCGACGCGACCCGCAAGGATGCGGCGAAGCTCTTCAGCGACTGCCGCAGCATCTTGCGTCTCTGGCCAAAGGCGGCCTGGGTCAAGCCGCTAAGAAGACGAAGATCGCAAGCCGCCGGCTCGGCTCGCGGGACGAGTTCGACAACGCTCGATGTGACTTTGGGCGGCGGCGTGAAGGCGGCGGCGGGCACGTCGAACAGGATGCGCGCCTTCGTCCGCCAGCCTGCCAGAACCGCGAGCCGGCCGTAATCGGCGCGCTCGGCCGGGGTCGCGACGATGCGCAGGGCGACTTCGCGCTGAAACATCAAGGTCAGGCGCTCGTAGAATGGCGGCCAGGGCTCGGCTTCGAGCCAGCGCACGAGCAAGGCGGTGGCGACATTGTAGGGGAGATTGGCGCAGATGCGGATCGGCGCGCGCCCCGCTTTGTCGACGAGAAGGCGAGCCTCCAGGCTCAGCGCGTCAGCCTCGACAATGTCCAGCCGTCCCGGCCAGTGGGCGGCGATCGCCTGCAGCGCGGCGAGGCAGCGCGCGTCGCGCTCGACCGCGATGACTTTCTTCGCGCCATGAGCGAGCAGCGCCCGCGTCAGGCCGCCCGGGCCTGGCCCGATCTCGACGACGGCGACGCCGTCGAGCGGACCCGCCGCGCGGGCGATGCGGCCCGTGAGATTCAGATCGAAAAGAAAGTTCTGGCCGAGCGACTTTTTCGGCGACAGATCGAAGGCCGCCACGACCTCGCGCAGCGGCGGCAGCCCGTCTTGCGCAAGAGTCATGCGGCGGCGAGCCGGGCCGCCAGCCGCGCCGCCGCGATCAGGCTCGCCGGATTGGCGCGGCCTTGGCCGGCAATATCGAAGGCCGTGCCGTGATCAGGCGAGGTGCGGACGAAGGGCAGGCCGAGCGTGACATTGACGCCCTCGTCGAAGGCGAGCGTCTTGAGCGGGATCAGGCCCTGGTCGTGGTACATCGTGACGGCGACGTCATACTTCTTTCGCGCCGCGGCATGGAACATCGTGTCAGCCGGCAAGGGCCCGACGACGTCGAGCCCCTCGCCTTGCAAAGCCGCGACCGCCGGCGCGATCACGTCGATCTCTTCGCGGCCCATCGCGCCGCCTTCGCCGGCATGCGGGTTGAGCCCGGCCAGCGCGAGCCGCGGCCGGTCGATCTTGAAGCGCTTTCGCATGTCGCGGGCGACGATGCGGCACGTCTCGATGATCGCCTCGCGCGTCAGCGCGCGCGGCGCTTCGGCGAGGGCGATGTGGATCGTCACCGGAACGACCGCGAGATCCGGCGACCACAGCATCATGACCGGCCGCGCCGCCCCGCCCCACCGCGCCGCCAATTCGCCGAGATATTCGGTATGGCCTGGATGTCGGAAGCCGGCTTCGTAAAGCACGGCCTTGGCGATCGGATTGGTGACGACGGCGCTCGCCTCGCCGGCATGGACTAGGCCGACGGCGCGCTCGATCGATTCGAGGATCGCGGCGGCGTATTTCGCTTGCGGCTTGCCCGGTTCGGCGCCGGCCTCGTTGGTCAGCTGAACGACCGGCAGAGCATGATCGAAAATCTCGGCCGCGCCCGCCGCTTCGACGGCGACGACCGGAACATCGAGGCCGAGCCGGGCGGCGAGATCGGCGAGCAATCGCCGATCGGCGAGCACGAAAAAGGGCGCGCCGATCGCGGCGCGATGGAGCCACGCCTTCAAGGCCAGTTCCGGACCGATTCCGGCCGGATCGCCCATCGTCATGGCGAGCGGGCGTGACAGCGGACCTATCGGCGGCGGCGCGTTCATCGGCACGCAAGCGCGGGCGTCAGGACCGCGCTCACGGCATCACGGGAGCGGTCGACGACGATTCGCCGATGTTCGTGCTGGCGCGCACTTCGCCCAGCGTCCTGAGCGTGATCTGCAAGAGCACTGTCTGGTCGCGGACTTGCGGCGTCGAAGCGATCGGATCGGTCAGAGTCGAGGTGTAGCTCAAGTTCACCGTCGTGCATTCGTCGCTGTAGCCGAGGCCGAATCCATAGGTCGGGGCGTAGAGCACCGGCGTGTTCTGCGCGCCGACATCGTAGAAATGCCGCGACATGTCGAAGACAACGGTCCCGTTCACCGACCAATGATCGGCGAATTTGTACTTTGCGCTGGTGAGGAGGCCCTCGCGCGCAAAAAGGTAACCCAGTTCAGGCTGCGCCGCGTATTTGCCGAAGTCGAGACTGGCGGTCAGCGGGCCATAGGTCGCGCTGGTGATGAAATCGAACCGCTTCATCGCCAGCGATTCGCTGTCGAATTGCTCCTTCGTCGTGAAAGCGACGGCGGAGATCGGCGCAATCGTCTGGCGCGCGACGAAGTCGGAATATTTCTTGTCCAGCCCCGACTCCAATCCGGTATTGGCGGCGTCGGGCACGGCGAAGGAATTGACGCCGAAAATCTGGATCGACTGGCCGGCCACCAGATTCACATGGCCGCCATTGTTGAAATTCATCGTGTATTGCGCGCCGTAATTGACGCGGCCGCCGCCCTCGACGCGGTCATAGCCCGAATATTTGTTCCACTCGAACAGCGTCGTGTCGTCGAAGACCAGACTTTGCGCGTCTTCGTTCGGCTGCAGCTTGGGATTGACCTCGTTCGGCCGGGCGATCACTTGCGCGATCGGTTCGATCACCTGCTGCCCGATCGGCGTCGAGGAGAACCAGGGATATCGATATTCGAGCCCGACGCCCGGCATGGCGCGGCCGGCGACGTCGCTCGATTGGCCGGCGAAGAAGGCCGGCTGCTCCGAGTTGTCGATGGTTCCGTTGACGAAGGTCTGATTCGTGTTGAGCGCCGCCACTTCGCTGTCGAGTCTGGCGAAGACGAACGGCGTCCACACTTCGCCGATCGGATCGGTGAATTTGCGCTGCCAAGAGAATTGCAGAGACGCCCGGCTGTAATTGCCGGCGACCCCCTTGACCATGCAGTTGCCGGGCGTGGGCGTGTTGCAAACGTTGTAGAGATTGTAAGTCTTGTCGAGAGTCTGCATCCCGACGGACTGATACTGCGCGGCTTGGCGCGAGATCGTCGTCACGTTGACGTCGAAGGTCGCTTGGCCGCCGACGCCGCCCGTGCTTGCGGGAGGCAGGTCGATGGTCTTGTCATAATCGAGCACGCCCGCCAGAGGCTGCTGCGAGGCGAGGTCGCTCTGGGTCAGGCCTTGAAAATGATAGCCGCTGAGATCGAAGAAGCCGCGGTCGCCTTGCCCGCGCAGATAGATCGAAGAGACGACGTCGCTGAGATAGTAGTGCGAGATGTCCTGCGACTTCAGCTTATAGTCGCCGAAAAAATATTTGTCGCTGAGGGCCGTGATATTCCAACCATAGGCCCATCTATCGTTGATGTAGAACTTGCCGTCGCTTTCCAAAGCGCCGCGGAACCGGCGGCCGCCGGAACCGTACGGGGACGGCAGGAACGCGCTCGGATCGAGCTGGTAAATGCCGACGCCGCGAATCGAGTAGGCCCCGTTGTCGAGGCGATGACGCCATTCGACGTCGCCGAGCACGCCCTGTCGCGATAACAGCGTCGGCTCGACCGTGAGGTCGTAATTCGGCGCGAGGTCGAAGAAATATGGTACGCCCAGTCCGTAGCCCAGCCGCGAGTTCTGCAGGAAATGCGGGGCGAGGAAGCCGCTTTGTCGGGTGACGGTCGGATCCGGCGCCGAGAAATAGGGAATATAGGCGATCGGGACGCCGGCCAGCTCCAGCCACGAATCTTCGTAATAGACGGTGTGGGTCTGATTGTTGTGAATGATCCGCGCCGCGCGTATCTGCCAGAGCGGCGGGCGCTCGGGATGGTCCTGGCAAGGCTCGCAGGCCGTATAGGTCCCTTTCTCGAAAACCGTGACGTCGCCTTCCGAGCGCTCGACCCGCGGCGCGGAAAAGCGCGTCCGATCCTTGGTCAGGGTCTGCACGCTGTCGATGAAGCCGTCGCGGAAATCCTGCGACAGTTCGAAGCGCGCGCCATAGGTGACGTCGCCACGCTCGTCGGTGAATTTGGCGTGACCTTCGGCGAAGACGCGCTTCGTGTTGCGGTCATAGACGACCCGGTCGGCTTCGAGGATGCGGCCCTTGTAATAGATCTGCGCGTCGCCGACAGCCGAGACGGTGTTCTTGTCGCGGTTGAAGACGAGTTCGTTGGCCTGGACGAACATCTTGTCCGGCTGTTTGGCCGCCGCGGCGCTGGTCGGCGTCGACGCGGCCGGCGTTTGCGCCGGGGCCGGGGAGAGCAAGGCCGACCCGGCGAGCAGCAGAACGGCGAGAATTGCGGCCAAAGCTCCGCCGCCCGGCGTCTGTCGACGCCAGCGGCCCCTGCTTGGATCAGGAGGGCGGGCGGGCCGGCCCATCAACCATCCTCCTGATGCAAAAGCGCCAAGACTCCGCACAAGCACCCGACCACCGCCGGCGACCAGCCGGCGACGGTCGGACTGATGAATCCCGCCCCGCCGAGGTCGCCGACCAATTTGGTGCAGACATAAAGCACGAAGCCCGACGCCACGCCACCGGAAACCATCAATCCCACGCCGCCCATTCGGAAAAATCTTAATGAAAAGGAAGCGGCCACTAGAACCATCGCCGCAAGCATCAGCGGTCTTGCGAGAAGCTCTTGATATCGCAGGCGATAAGCCGCCGCGTCGAGGCCCGCCCGCTCGCTCTGCTCGGCGAGAGCCGGCAAGCTCCAAAATGGCACCGTTTCCGGCGGCGTGAAGGATTGGGAGACCTCGCGCGGCGTCAGGTTGGTCGCCAGGAGGTAGGCGCCGACCGCTTGGGTTTCGACGCCCGGCGTCACCAGCTTGGCGTCGTCCAGCCGCCAGAAGCCGCGATGGAGCGAGGCGGCGTCAGCGTCGATGCGCTCTTCGAAGCGCCCGTTCGGGTCGAAGCCGAAAACCGTGACGCCGGACAAGTTCACCCCGCCCTCCGTCGCGCGCTCGGCGCGGATGATGGCCTGGCCGTCGACGCTCTTCTGACGAATCCATAAGCCCGCCGAACTCGACTGGCCGGCCTGGCCGAAAATCTTCGCCTCGATCTGATCGGCGCGCTGCTTGAGATAGGCCGAGGCGGGATTGTAGAACGCGACCGACAGAACGCCGATCAGCAGCGATACGAGGATCGGCGGGGTCAGGAACTGCCAGACCGAGACGCCCGCCGCCCGCGCCACCACGAGCTCCAGCCGCCGCGACAGATTGAGAAAGGCGATCATCGCGCCGAACAGGACCGCAAAGGGCAAAACCTGTTCGGCGATCACCGGCGTGTGGAAGAGCGACAGCATCGTCATCATCAGCCCGGTCGCGCGCGGCGAATCGCCGGCTCGGCGCAGGGTCTCGACGAGATCGATGGTGAAAATCAGCGCGAAGACGGCGAGGAAAGTCGCCAAGATGGTCTTGGCGAAACGCTGCGCCATATAGCGCGCGAGCGTTCGCCCGATCATCGCGCGCTCGCCCGGGCGCGTTGCGGCAGCGCGCCGGCGAGGCGCGCCAGAGGCCCGCGGAAAATCGAATCAAGGCACAAAAGGGAGACGACGAGCGGAATGGCCCAGGCGAGATATTCCGCCCGCGGCCGCGAGACGACGAAGCTCGTGGCGGCGACGCCGCCTAGTCGGATCGCGGCGAAGACGAGAATCGCCGCGGCGATGGCGACGCCCCGTCCCTGACGGGTGGTGCGCGCTTCGCCGAGCGCGGCGAACCCGATCAGCCCGCCGACAAAGGCGTAAAAAGGCGCGGTCAGCCGGTCGATCAATTCTGCGCGAAGCCGACCGGCCAGGCGCTGCGTCGTCTCGTCTTTCGGGTCGGGCGAAATCAGGTCAGCCGTCGAGCGCTCGCGCGGACGAAGCGAGCTTTCGTCCTGACGCGCGAATTGGGTCAGGTCGATCATATAGTCCTGGAAAGTGACGATCGCCGAATCGCCCCCTGTCGCCGGCCGCTGATAGCTGCCCTCGTCGAGCACGAGGTAATTCGAGCCGTTCTTCTCGATCGTCCGGCCGCGCTCGGCGATGTAGCTGGTGATGTGGGCGGGATCGCGCCGGTCCTGCATGAAGACGCCGCGCAGGGAGCCGTCCGGGCTGCGCTCGCGATAATGGAAGACGAAGCCTGATTCGAGCTCGGTGAAAGCGCCTGGCCGCGCGAAATTGGTGATGAAATCGGCGCGAATATGCGCCGTGAGCACCCGAATCGCGTCGAAGCTCGCCGGCATCACTTCGATCGTGATCCAGGCGACCAGCGCGAAGACCAGCGCGAACAGCAAGGCGAAGGGGCGCAGCAGCGTTCCCGGCGCGATCCCGGCCGCGCTCATCACCACGAGCTCGCTGTCGCCGTTGAGCTTGTTGAGGCAGTAGAGCACGCCGACAAATAGCGCGACCGGCGCGATGATGGCGACGAGCGAGGGAATGGTTAGGCCGGTCATCGTCAGGAAGACGAGGATCGTCTGGCCTTTGCTGGTCAAAAGATCGAATTGGCGCAGCGCCTGGGTGACCCAGACCACCGCCGTCAGCGCGAACAAGCCGGCGAGGAAGGCCAGGAAGGCGGTCCGGAAAATATAGCGCTCGATGCGCGTCATGGCCCCGCTTATTCCAATTCTCTGGTCGTTCGCGCAAGAGCGCCGCCAGAGACGGTCCGCCCGGAAAATCCTCGCTTGGGCGTTGGGCCTTTTCGCGGCGGCGGAAAGGCCGTCCGCGGCTCTTGATTTGTCGCGCCGCTCTGGCGCAGATGGGGACCGTCTTGGCCGGCTCCGGCCCCTTCTAGAGGAATTGATGAGCGGACCCGTGAAAGTCGACTTCGCGCCGCTTGCGGCGCCGAAGGGGGCGAACTTCGTCGTCTTCGTCGGCGCCGATCTGAAAATTCCGGAGCGCGTCGCCGAACTCGCGCCCGCCGCGCCCGGTCTCCTCGCCGGCGCCGCCAAGACCGCCCGATTCGCCGGAAAGGCGCTGACCGCGCTCGACATTCTCTCCCCCGCCGAGCTCGATTCGCCGCGCCTCCTCGTCGTCGGCGTCGGCGAGGCGAAAGAGGCCAAGGAGACGGATTTCGCCAAGCTCGGCGGCCTCGTCATGGGCAAGCTCGGCGGCGCGAAAGAGGCCGTGGTCGCGTTCGCCGCCCCAGAGGGCGAGTGGAGCGCCGCGGCCGCGGCCGATTTCCTGCTCGGCCTGCGCCTGCGCGCCTATCGATTCGACAAATACAAGACCAAGAAAAAGGATGACGAGGAGAACGGCGAGAGCGCCGGCAAGGTGACGATCGGCGTCGCTGACGTCGCCGCGGCGCGCCGCGCCGCGCGCGACCGCGAGGCGGTCGCCGAGGGCGTCGAACTCGCCCGCACCCTGGTCAACGAGCCGCCGAACGTGCTCTTCCCGGAAGAATTCGCCAAGCGCGCCGCGGCTTTGGAAAAGCTCGGCGTCGAGGTCGAGGCGCTCGACGAAAAAGCCATGGCCAAGCTCGGCATGGGCGCGCTGCTCGGCGTCGGCCAGGGTTCGAACAAGGAGAGCCGCCTCGTCGTCATGCGCTGGCAAGGCGCCAAGAGCGCCAAGGCCAAGCCGATCGCCTTCGTCGGCAAGGGCGTCTGCTTCGACACGGGCGGCATTTCGATCAAGCCGGCCGCCGGCATGGAGGACATGAAAGGCGATATGGCCGGCGCGGCCTGCGTCGTCGGGCTGATGCACGCCTTGGCTCGCCGCAAGGCCAGGGTCAACGCGATCGGCGCGATCGGCCTGGTCGAGAACATGCCGGGCGGCGACGCAATCCGGCCCGGCGACATTTTAAAGTCGATGTCCGGCCAGACGATCGAGGTCATCAACACCGACGCCGAAGGCCGGCTCGTCCTCGCCGACGCGCTCTGGTACGTGCAGGACAAGTACAAACCCGCCTTCATGATCGATCTGGCGACGCTGACCGGCGCCATTCTCGTCGCGCTCGGCCACGAGCGCGCCGGGCTTTTCGCCAACAATGACGAACTCGCCGATCGGCTCGTCGAGGCCGGCAAGGCGACCGGCGAAAAAATCTGGCGGATGCCGCTCGATCCGGCCTACGACAAGCTGATCGACTCCAAATTCGCCGATGTGAAGAATACGGGCGGGCGCAACGCCGGCTCGATCACCGCCGCGCAATTTCTGCAGCGCTTCGTCAACAATACGCCTTGGGCGCATCTCGACATCGCCGGGACCGGCATGGGCTCGCCGCAAAACGAGATCAACCGGTCCTGGGCGTCTGGCTGGGGCGTGCGCCTGCTCGATCGGCTCGTCGCCGATCATTACGAGACGTGAACAAGGCCATGAGGCTGTTATCGAAAAGCGGCGCGGCTTTCATCATCGCCGTGCTCGCCGTCGCGCCGCCCGCGGCGGCCAAGTCGCCGCTCGCCGGTTGCGACGCGTTCATCGCCAATCTGCGCAAAGCGGCGGCCGATCTGCAGGTCGATTTCAACCATTCGATCATCGTCTCGCGCGCCAAGAGCAACGCCAGCGTCTTCGACGTCACCACCAATGCCGATGTCGACGGCACCCTGACATGCCGCGGCGACGAGATGGAGCGCTTCGAGGCGCGCGTCGCCGAGCCGGCCAACGCCCGCACCCTCTCCAATTTCGAGCGGTTCGAGAATGCCGGCCTCAGGGCCGCGCTCGGCTGGGACGAAGCCAAGGCGGCGGCCAAACTGCGCGAGATGAGTTCGGACGCCCGCGAATTCCTCGCCGCCTCCAAGGAGCGCGGCGACGCCTATATCGCCGGCAAGACAGAGGAGCATCTGCCGGGCGCCGTCGGCCTCGGCCTCATCTATACCGAGACCGATCGCGCGTTGATCATCGTCGGGCCGGGCGGCTGACCGGAGACGTCGTTGCGAGCGAAGCGAAGCAATCCATTCGTAGGGCGGCGCTCTACGAATGGATTGCTTCGTCGCTTCGCTCCTCGCAATGACGGAAAGATTCTCATCTTATGACCGAAATCCGCTTCTATCACCTTGAACGGCGCCGACTCGAAGACGCCTTGCCGAGCCTGCTCGAACAAGCGCTGGCGGAAGGCGCGCGCGTCGTCGTCGAAGCCTCGTCGGGCGAACTCGTCGAAGCGCTCGACGAGCGCCTCTGGACCTATTCGGACGACGCCTTTCTGCCGCATGGCTCGGCGCGCGACGGCGAGCCGGAGTCGCAACCGATCTTCCTGACCACCGCCGCCGAAAATCCGAACGGCGCCGCCTGGCGAATCCTGGTCGGCGGCGCGCGGGCGCTGCCCATCCTGGCCGACGCCGGGCTGGTGCCGGCCCGGCTCATCTTGCTGTTCGACGGCGCCGACGCCGAAGCGCGAGCCGCGGCCCGGGCGCAATGGGCGGAAGTCAAGGCCGCCGGCTTTGCGCCGACCTATTGGCGCGAAGACGACACCGGCCGCTGGGAGCAGGGCCGATAGCGGCCGGATGAGGCGACGTACGAGTTCCGAAGGCGCAGGCGCGCGTAGGCCAATCCAAGATTCGGGCGCCGCGCGCTTCGCCGGTCCGCCTACCTTATCGGCGGCGCGTATTGGAGGCCGCCATTGCTCCACAATTCGTTCAGCCCGCGCGGAATGCCGAGCAGCGATTTCGCGCCGAGATCGCGCTCGAACAGCTCGCCGTAATTGCCGCCGGCTTTGACCGCGGCCACGGCCCAGGTCGGCGCGAGGCCCAATTGCTTGCCGAAATCGCCCTCGGCGCCGACGAAGCGCTTGACGTCGGGCTTCTCGGATTTCATCGCGGCGTCGACCGTCTTCGTCGCGATCCCCAGCTCCTCGGCGTCGATCAATGCGAAATTGACCCATTTGACGATGTTGAACCAGGTCATGTCGTCCTGGCGAACGGCTGGTCCGAGCGGCTCCTTGGAAATGACGTCGGCGAGGATGACGTGGTCCTCGGGCTTGGGAAGCTTGGTGCGAAGAGCGTAAAGCGCCGAGATGTCGGCGGTCATCGCGTCGCAGCGGCCGGCTTGGTACGCCCGCTGCAATTCCTCGACCGTCGGCGTGACCACGAGGTCGAGCTTCATATGATTGGCTTGAAAGAAGTCGGCGACGTTGAGCGCGCTGGTCGTCCCCGACTGCACGCAGACTTTCGCGCCGTCGAGTTCGAGCGCGCTGTTCGTTTGTCTGGCTTTGGCGACGAGAAAGCCTTGGCCGTCATAATAGTTCACGCCGGCGAAGACCAGGCCGAGCTCGGCCTCGCGGCCCATCGTCCAGGTCGAGTTACGCGACAAAATGTCGATCTTCTTCGCCTTCAGCGCGTCGAAACGCTCGTCGGCGTTGAGCGGAACGAAACGAACCTTGTCGGCTTCGCCCAACGTCGCCGCCGCCACGGCGCGGCAGAAATCGACGTCGAAGCCCGACCAGACGCCGGTCGCCTCCATGATCGAAAAGCCAGGCACGCCCTGGCTGACGCCGCAGACCAGCGCGCCGCGCTGACGTACGTCGTCCAATGTGCCGGCCAAGGCGGCGGAAGCGGCCGTCGCCGCGCCGGCGGCGAAGACAAAAGCAAAGACACTCGAGCGCATGCCGCCCCCTAAAGGCTCGCCGCCTGCTTGATGATGACGCGGGTTCCGACCGGCACGCGGTCATAAAGATCGATGACGTCGTTGTTGACCAGCCGGAAGCAGCCGGACGACACGGCGTGACCGATCGTTTCCGGCTGGTTGGTGCCGTGGATGCGGTACGCCGTCTGCCCGAGATAGAGGGCTCGCGCGCCGAGCGGATTGCCCGGCCCGCCGGCCATGAAGCGCGGCAGGTACGGCTGCCGGTCGATCATTTCCGGCGGCGGCCGCCAATCCGGCCATTCCTGCTTGCGGCTGATCTTCTGCAGGCCCGACCATTGGAAGCCTTCCCGGCCGACGCCGATGCCGTAGCGGATCGCTCGATTATTGCCCTGCACGAGATAGAGGAAGCGCTCGGCCGTGACGATGATGATCGTGCCAGGCGGCTCGCTCGTGCGGTAGAAGACGACCTGCTTCTCCCACGGCCCGTTGAGCTGCTCCTGATCGGGGCTCGGCACGATTCCGGGCTGATCCTCGACATTCATGTCGACCTCGGCCGGCGCCGGGACGATCGTCTGGGCGGGAGAGACTGCGTCTGTGAAGACGAGCGCGACGGCGAGAGCGCCGAGCGAGACCAGGTGACGCGGCCGAATCATGCTTGACGAACCTCCTGATGAAGCCGGCGCCGGGCTTGTCCCGGCATGAGATGCGAGAAGCCGCAGCCTTACGTCTTTTTCGCCTTCTCCTTCGCTTCGCCGGCGCATCGCACATAGATCATCGTGCCGTAGCGCTGCGCCGTATCGGGATCGACCCATCGCGTGGTGAAGGAATCGGCCGACACGTCGACGACTTCGCGATCGTCCGCGCCGCCGGCCGGCTCGTTTGTCGGCCCGATATAGGTGCGGCCGCCCTCAGCGCCCTTCAGCGCCAATTCGCTCGGCGTCGCCTGATCGGCGAGATGCATCACCAAGCCGCCATTCGGCCCCTTGCCGATGACATAGGGCCGGTTGCACTGCGCCTTGGCCTCTTTCTCGGTGCGAGCTCGATCGGCCTCGTTGTGATAGGAGGCGAGGCCCCAAGGGCCGACGAATTGATTGGCGGAAAGGCTCGGGGCGGCGTAGAGGTTGGCCGCCGGCGGCGGCGACGAAGACGACAGCGAGTTGCAGCCCGCCAGTCCGAGGCAGGCCGCGCCGAGGGCCGCCAATTTACCCAATCGCAGATCGCGCCCCATAAGGCCCTCCCCGTCAGGCCCTCGCGCGTCATCGACGCGTCCCAGCGGCCTGGCGGGCGCGCGTCCTCTCGGACGGGCCCGGCCTGTCGCCGAGCCGTCAGAGTAACACCGAGTTCGACGATGACAAAGCCGACCGATCGGCCGGCGCCGGCGCTCGCCTTTCTACAGGGTTAACCGTTGCGGCGGCCACGGCGAAACGCGCCGCCCGACAGGAAACGAGGATATCAAGCGCGTCGACGCTGGTACGCCGACAGGATATGCACCTTGGCGCGAATTCCGTCGCCGCTGACCTCGCCGCCTTTTGGCGCAGGCGGCGGCTGCACGCCTCTCGATTTGAAATACCCGTCCACCGCCGCCGCTGCGCCATCCGCGTCCGCCAGCGCGACGTACGTATCCGGCCGCATCAAATAAAGGGCGTCGCGAGCAAGGCCGGTCCGCTCGTATTCCTTGCGCCAGCCGAAGACGTGCAGCGGCAGACCGTGCTCGTCGCACCAGGCGACGAGATCCGGGCGGGGCGCGCCATAGACGTGAACTTGCCAACACGCCGCGTCGAGCGGCGCGTAATTATCGACGCCTGGGGCCGGGCCGACCCAGGGCAGACGATCGCCGCCCCGCACCGCGCCGGCTTTGCCCTGGCTCAAACGCGAATGACGATAGCCGGTCGCGACCAGCGAGGCCGCGCGAAACATGAATTCTCGGAGCGTCGGCACCTGCGCCAAGACCGGCAGCGCGGCCGGCGTCAGACCGGTCCGCACAAAGCCGGCAAGCGCGCTCTCGGCCGTGCCGAGCGTGAAGGCGCGGTCGGCGAGCGCGGCGACGCGGGCGAAGGCCATGCGCTCGGGTTCGTAAGTATCGAGCAGGGCGTCGCCGGCGCGTCCTTGCAGCGTCGACGCCAGCTTCCAAGCGAGATTGACCGCGTCGCCGATGCCGGCGTTCATGCCTTGGCCGCCGACCGGACTATGGACATGCGCCGCGTCGCCGAGCAGGAAGGCGCGGCCCTTGCGAAAACGCTCGGTCACCTGGTGCGAAAAGCGATAGGTCGAGAACCAATCGACTTTTCTGACCTCGATCTTGAGGTTTCGGATCGCTCGCTCGCGTACCTCGTCGAATGTGAGTTGCTCGGCGCGGGCGGCGCGTTCGCCGCTGACCGCGCCGATCAGGCGGCCGCAATTGCGTTCGGCGAGGGGAAAGACGCCGAGGAAATCGGCTTCGTCGAGATCGAGATGCAATTCGCCGTCGAGCGCGGGTCCTGACCCTTCGACGTCGGCGACATAGAAGACGCGTTGCCGTCTGCGGCCGCGAAAGCCCGCCCTCATGATTTGTCGCACGGTCGAGTTTGCGCCGTCGCAACCGGCGATATAGTCGGCCTCGCACTGCTCCTCGCCGTCGGGGCCGCGCAGCCGGGCGATGATTTTTCCGCCCCTCTCTTCGAACGCCGTCAATTCGACGCGCCGCTCGACCGCCGCGCCCATCGCGCGCAATCGTTCGATCAGCAAGCGCTCATGCTCGTCCTGCGGCAAAATTTGCAGGAAAGAGAACGGACTTAAATTGCCGCGCAACTCTTCGAGGACGACGCGGGTCTTTCGATGTCCTCTGATCCAGAGATTTGCGGCCGGAACCCGATAGCCGCGCTTGACGGCGCCGTCGGAGACGTTGAGCTGACGATAGAGCTCCAGCGTGCGCGCCTGAACGGCGAGCGCTCGCGACGTCGCGCCCGGCTCGGCGCGCTTGTCGATGAGCCTCAGCTTGACGCCGAATTTAGCGAGCCACAGCGCAAGAACCAGTCCCGTCGGACCCGCGCCGACGATCAGCACGTCGCTGTGCGTCATCGCTTCCTCCGGGCTTCGCGGGATCAACAATAACAACTCGGGCCGGCGCGGCCGGTTCCGCGTCGTGCGACCGTCGCCAATCTGATCGAGCACAATAGCCTAAATGTGACGGATCGTCCTCGACGCGCGAAATCCTTTTGTTCGTTCCGGGCCGGCGGCGTCAGCCCGCCAAATCGAGCGCCTCCGCCTCGCTCGACAAGGTCAGCCATAGCTCCTCGGCCGCAGTCAGGGCCTTCTCCAATTCGCTGCGCTGGCGCGCCAGATCCAGCGCTTTCGCCGCATCGGCGGCGAAGGTCTCGGGCTTTGACAGCGCCGCGTCGACCCGGGCGATGAGGTCGGCGAAGCGCCGCATTTTCTCCTCGGCGGCTGCGATCTCTTTGCGCAGCGGCGCGAGGTCTCGGCGCGCCTTGGCCGCTTCGCGCCGCTCGGCCGCGCGGCTGTTCGGCGCCTCGCCTTTCGCCTTTTCGCCGGTCGCCGCCGACTTGGCGAGGACGAGCCGGCGGTAATCGTCAAGATCGCCGTCGAACGGCTTTACCGAGCCGTCGGCGACGAGCCACAGACGGTCGACGCAAGCTTCGAGCAGCCGGCGATCGTGCGAGACCAGAATGCAGGCGCCTTCATAGTCGTTGATCGCCTCGATCAACTCGGCCCGGCTGTCGATGTCGAGATGGTTGGTCGGCTCGTCGAGAATGACGAGTTGCGGCCCGTCGAACGTGGCGAGGCCCATCAACAGCCGCGCCTTCTCGCCGCCTGACAGCAGGCTGACGGGCGTATCGGCCTTCTGTCCGGAAAAGCCCATTTGCGCAGCGGCGGCGCGGATTTTCGCCTCCGGCGCGCCGCGCATCAGTTCGGCGACATGGCTATGGGGCGTGCCGGCGGGATCGAGATCGTCGATCTGATGCTGGGCGAAGAAGCCGACATCGAGCTTGCCTGCTCGTTTGACGATTCCGGACATGGGCGCGAGCCGGCCGGCGACGAGCTTGGCGAAGGTGGATTTGCCGTTGCCGTTCTGGCCGAGCAATCCGATCCGGTCGTCGTTGGCGATCGAAAGATCGAGCCGCGACAGCACGGCTCGCTCGCCATAGCCGGCGCTCGCCCGCTCCATGGCGACGATCGGCGGCGACAGCGGCTTTTTCGGCGGCGGCAGGCGAAAAGGCAGAACCTCTTCGTCGCGCAGTACGGCGACCGGGGCGAGCTTGGCCAGCATTTTGACGCGCGCCTGCGCCTGTTTGGCCTTGCTTGCTTTGGCCCGGAACCGGTCGACGAAAGCTTGCAGATGAGCGCGCTTCTCTTCTTGCTTCTTGAATGCTTTTTCCTGCAAGGCTTGCTGCTCGCGGCGCTGGCGTTCGAATTGGGTGTAGCCGCCGCTCCACAGCGTGAGCTTGCCGCGGTCGAGATGCAGGATGTGGTTCGCGACCTCGTCGAGCAGGTCGCGGTCGTGGCTGATGACGACGATCGTCGCCGGCGAGCGCGAGAGATAGTCGACCAGCCAGAGCGCGCCTTCTAGGTCAAGATAGTTGGTCGGCTCGTCGAGCAGAAGCAGGTCGGGCGCGGAAAAGAGCACGGCGGCGAGGGCGACGCGCATCCGCCAGCCGCCCGAAAATTCGGACAGCGGCCGGCTCTGCGCCTGCTCGTCGAAGCCAAGACCGGCGAGGATGCTCGCCGCGCGCGCCGGCGCGGCATGCGCCTCGATGTCGACGAGGCGGGTCTGAATCTCGGCGATGCGGGCGGGATCTTTCGCCTGCTCGGCCTCCACCAGCAGGCTCGCGCGCTCCCTGTCGGCGTCGAGCACGAAATCGATCAGGCGTTGCCCGCCCGCCGGCGCCTCCTGCTCGACCCGGCCGAGCCGGGCGTTTTTCGGCAAGCCGATCGTCCCGCTTTCCGGCGCAATCTCGGCGGCGATCAGCCGGAACAGCGTCGTCTTGCCGGCGCCGTTACGCCCGACCAGGCCGACGCGCGCGCCGGTCGGCAGCGCGACGTTGGCCTTGTCGATCAGCAGCCGTTGGCCGATGCGATAGGTAAGCTCGGTGATGTGCAGCATCGGCCCGGCTTCTCGCGCGAGCCGCGCCGATGCGCAAGCCTCCCTCGGCGCCGCCGGGACGGGGCGCGCCGAAGGCCGGGATCAGCGCTTCAAGGCGTGACTTTTAGGCCGCCCTCTCCCCGCGTTGCGATACGGGGGGAAGAGTTGCGCCTGAATCTTTCTTGGCGCCGAGCGCGCCGCTGGCGAAGAGGAATCCCGCCGCGCCGGCGCCGATCAACGGTGCGACGATGAACAGCCAGAGTTGCGCGAGGGCGTGCGGATTGCTCAGGACGCCGACAAGCGCCGGGCCGATCGAGCGCGCCGGATTGACCGAAACGCCGGTGACGTTGATGCCGGTTATGTGGATCACGACCAGGGTCAGGCCGATGGCGATGCCGGCGACGCCGGATATATGCGGCGGCGTCTCTTCATGCGTCACGGCGAGGATGACGAGCAGGAAGAGGAAGGTCGCCACGGCTTCGAAAACGAAAGCGGAGAGCGCGTTGTACTCGCCAAGGTAGCCCGCGCCCCAGCCGTTCTGGCCGAGTCCGCCCGTCCAGCCCGAAGCTTTGCCCGACAGGATCAAGGCGAGGACGAGCGCGGCGACGACGGCCCCGGCGATTTGCGCGACGGCATAGGCGATGAAGTCGTTGAGGCTCATGCGTTTGGCGACGAAGGCGCCGAAACTCACCGCAGGATTGATGTGACAGCCTGAGATCGGGCCGATCCCATAGGCCATCGCGATGAGGGCCAGACCGAAAGCGAAGGCGATGCCAAGGACATCGATCGCCGTCGGGCCCGAGCCCATGCCGCCGATCACGGCCGCGCCGCAACCGAAGAAGACGAGCGTGAAAGCGCCGATGAATTCCGCGATTGGCTTCTGCATGCGTTCCTCCCGTAGAAATTTAGCAGACGCAGTCGCCCCTGCCTGCACGGAGCGGGCCTGCGCGAGCAAATCAGATTCTCGAGGGGCGCGACAGAGCGCACTAAAGTAAACGAGCCGCCGAAGCGGCCCGGGGCGCTCACGAAACCGTGTTCGTCCGTTCCGACGCTTTCCGCCGCCGCCTGTTCGGCTTCGCCCGGTTGCGGCGGACAATCTCGGCGATCGCTCTGAAGTCGGCGGCGCGTTCGCTGCCGGCGCGGAAAGCAAGCCCGATCCGCCGCGCCGGCGCCGGTTCGGCGAAAGGCAAAATGCGGATCGCCAGATGGCGACTTTCCGCTTCTGCGGCGATGCCAGGGATCAGGGTCACGCCCATGCCGTGGGCCACCATCTGCAGAATGGTCGTCAGGCTCGTCGCGCCGTAATTGGCGAGGGCCTTGGGCCGGATATTGCCGCAGAGCTGGAGGGCCTGGTCGCGCAGGCAATGGCCTTCATCAAGGAGCAACAGGCGAGCCGAGTCGATTTCCTCGGGCGCCACCGGCCCGGCGGTGAAAGTCTTGTCCTCGGTCGAGGCGGCGAGGAAGAAAGGATCGTCGAAAAGCGGCCGCGTTTCGATCCGGGCGGCGTGAACCGGAAGGGCGATGATCGCGGCGTCGATCCGGCCGCCCTCGAGCTCGGCCATCAGGCTTTCGGTGACCGCCTCCTTCAGCTCGAGTTCAAGGCCGCGATAGGCCCGGCGCAGTTCGGGGAGAATCTCGGGCAGAAGATAAGGCGCGACTGTCGGAATGACGCCGAGCCGGAAGCGGCCTTCGAGGACGCCCCGTTTGGCGGCGGCCACATCCTCCAAATCCTTGACTTCGGCGAGGATGCGCTCGATCCGCGGCTGGATGGCGAGCGCTTGCGACGTCATCGAAATGCGGCCGCGGCGACGTTCGAAAAGACGATAGCCAAGCTTCGCCTCCATGTCGGCGATTTGCGCCGAAAGCGCCGGCTGGGAGACGTTGACCGCCTCGGCGGCCTTGCCGAAATGCAGGACCCGGGCGAGCGCGTCGAAATAGCGCATATGTTTGACGGTCAGGACAAACATAGGAAAACCCTATCGACGCGGTCAGAAAATGCAATTGGAGTTTATCGTCGAGTTAGGGCTAGACGGCTTTCGCAGGCGAAGTCTGCGCCGAAGCGACGGACAGATTTCCGGTGCGACGCGGCGGCGGCCGTGACTGCTCCACGCAACGAAACCGCAGAACGGATCGGAGAGAGACATGGACGCAAGGACTGACGAGAGCGCAGGCAAGTGCCCGGTCGCGCACGCCGCGGGCGGACGCAGAATGACGAACCGCGACTGGTGGCCGAACCAGCTCAACGTTCAGGTTCTCCATCAGCATTCCGCCCTGTCCAATCCGATGGGCGAGGCGTTCGATTACGCGAAGGAGTTTCAGAGTCTCGATCTCGACGCCGTGATCAAGGACCTTCACGCCGCGATGACGGACTCGCAGGATTGGTGGCCGGCCGATTTCGGCCATTACGGCGGGCTTTTCATTCGCATGGCGTGGCACAGCGCCGGCACCTATCGCATCGCCGACGGCCGCGGCGGCGCCGGCGCGGGCCAGCAGCGCTTCGCGCCGCTCAATTCTTGGCCGGACAACGCCAATCTCGACAAGGCGCGCCGGCTGCTCTGGCCGATCAAGCAGAAATATGGGCGGAAAATCTCCTGGGCCGACTTGATGGTCCTAGCGGGCAACGTCGCGCTCGAATCGATGGGCTTCAAGACGTTCGGCTTCGCCGGCGGACGCGTCGACGCCTGGGAGCCCGAAGAGCTCTATTGGGGGCCCGAGGGAACGTGGTTAGGCGACGAGCGCTATAGCGGCGAACGCGAGCTTCAGAACCCTCTCGCCGCGGTGCAGATGGGCCTGATCTACGTCAATCCGGAAGGGCCGAACGGCAAGCCGGATCCGGTCGCGGCGGCCAAGGACATCCGCGAGACGTTCTTCCGCATGGCGATGAACGACGAGGAGACCGTCGCGCTGATCGCCGGCGGTCACACGTTCGGCAAAACCCACGGCGCCGGCGATCCGTCCTTTGTCGGCCCGGCGCCGGAGGCCGCCGCCATCGAGGACCAAGGCCTCGGCTGGAAAAGCGCGCATGGTACGGGCCGCGGGCCCGACGCGATCACCGGCGGCCCGGAAGTCATCTGGTCGCAGACCCCGACGAAATGGAGCAACCATTTCTTCGACAACCTGTTCAACAACGAATGGGAGCTGACCAAGAGCCCGGCCGGCGCTTGGCAGTGGCAGGCGAAAGGCGCGGCCGCGACGATTCCGGACCCATTCGACAAGTCGAAGAAGCGCGCGCCGACCATGCTGACGACCGACCTCTCGCTGCGGTTCGATCCGATCTACGAGAAGATCTCGCGCCGCTTCTACGAACATCCGGATCAGTTCGCGGACGCTTTCGCCCGGGCTTGGTTCAAGCTCACCCACCGCGACATGGGTCCGATCCATCGCTACCTCGGCCCGCTCGTCCCGAAAGAGACGCTGATTTGGCAAGACCCGATCCCGGCCGTGGATCACCCGCTGATCGGCGAGCCGGACGTCGCCGCTCTGAAGGCGAAGATTCTCGCCTCGGGCCTCGCCGTCTCCGAACTGGTCTCGACGGCTTGGGCCTCCGCCGCGACGTTCCGCGGCTCCGACAAGCGCGGCGGCGCGAACGGCGCGCGCATCCGCCTCGCGCCGCAGAAGGATTGGGACGTCAACCAGCCGGCGCAGCTCGCAAAGGTTCTTCAGAAGCTCGAAGCGATCCAAAAGGAGTTCAACGCGCAATCCGGCGGCAAGAAAGTGTCCCTCGCCGACCTGATCGTCCTTGCCGGCGGCGCGGCGATCGAAAAAGCCGCCAAGAGCGCCGGACAGGACGTAACGGTCCCGTTCACGCCCGGGCGCATGGACGCCTCGCAGGATCAAACCGATGTCGAGTCGTTCGCGCCGCTCGAGCCGACAGCCGACGGCTTCCGCAATTATTATCGCGGCAAGCAGCTCATGGCGCCCGAAGAGGCGCTGGTCGACCGGGCCCAATTGCTGACGCTGACCGGGCCCGAGATGACCGCGCTCGTCGGCGGCCTGCGCGTCCTCGGCGCGAATGCGGGGCAGTCCAAGCACGGCGTCTTCACGACGCGGGTCGGGACGCTGACGAACGACTTCTTCGTCAATCTGCTCGACATGCGGACTTATTGGCGGCCGTCCCCCGGCGCCGAGGGGGTCTATGAGGGGCTCGACCGGAAGACGGACGAGGTCAAGTGGACCGGCAGCCGCGTCGACCTGATCTTCGGTTCGCACGCCCAGCTCCGAGCCTTCGCGGAAGTCTATGCCTGCGCGGATTCGCAAGCAAAGTTTGTCAAAGACTTCGTCGCGGCCTGGACCAAGGTGATGAACCTGGACCGCTTCGATCTCGCCTCGTCCCAGCGCAAGGGAATCTGAGGAGCGGCCATTCCGCCGCATCGGCGGTCGGCGCGGCGCCGGCCGCCAGGACTCCGCCGCCGGCCGCCCCTAACTTTGCAAAGCTGGGCGGGCGGACGGCCTGACCGGGCGGTCCGGCGGGACCCCGCCCGGCGCGAGCGAGGGCGGGGCTCGCCTTCAGCTCGGCCCTTTTGCCGCGATTGCTTTCGCGGCGCCCATGGCTATATTCCGGCCCGCTTGAAGCCCTTTTTGCGGCCTGGCGGGCCGCCGGGCCAGTCGGAGTTCAATCCTTGTTGATTACGCCAGCATTCGCCCAGGCCGCGGGCGGCACGGCCGGGCCGCAGGACATGCTCATCCAATTCGCGCCTTTCGTCGTCATTTTCGCGATCATGTATTTCCTGATCCTGCGCCCGCAGCAGCGCCGCGCCCGCGAGCACCGCGAGATGCTCAAGAGCGCGCGGCGCGGCGACACGATCGTCACGACCGGCGGCCTGATCGGCAAAATCACCAAGGCGACCGACGACGGCGAAGTCGAGGTCGAAATCGCGCCCAATGTGCGCGTGCGCATCGCGCGGTCCGGCATCGGCGAAGTTCGCGCGAGGGGCGAGCCGGTCAAGGAAGCCGCCGGCAAGCCGTGACGTTGGGGCGTAGCCGCTGGTTATGACAATGCGCCTGGAGACTGACTAGTCCGATGCTCCGTTTCGCCCGTTGGCGCGTCGCCGCCATCATCGCCTTGGTGGTCGCCGCCATTCTGCTCGTCGTGCCGAGCTTCCTCTCGCCGGAGACGGTGGCGAGCCTGCAGAGGGCGCTGCCATCCTTCCTGCCCGCCCGCCAGATCGTGCTCGGGCTTGATCTGCAAGGCGGCGCGCATGTGCTGCTCGAAGTCGACAGCCAATCGTTGATCAAGACCCAGGTCGAGCAGTTGCGCGACGACGTCCGCGGCAAGCTGCGCGAGGGGCGCATTTCGATCGCTGGCGGCATCGCCATGCAGCCGCGCGGCGTTCAGGTGAGGATCGCCGATCCGGCCGAGCGCGAAAAGGCGCTGCCGCTTCTCGAACAGCTTAATCAGCCGATCGGCAATGCGGTGATCGGCGCTTCCGGCCATACGCTCGATTTCAACGAGACCGGCGACGGCGCGATCCAAGTCACGCTGACCGACGCAGCGATCACCGACAAGGTTCGCCGCGCCGTCTCGCAGTCCATCGAAGTGCTGCGCCGACGCGTCGACGCGCTCGGCACGACCGAGCCGAACATCCAGCAGGAAGGCAACGACCGCGTCCTCGTCGAAGTGCCCGGCCTGCAGGACACGACCCGGCTGAAGGAGATCCTCGGCACCACCGCCAAGCTCGAATTCCGGCTCGTCGCCCAGCCCGGCGAGCCGCCGAGCGAAGTCGAGCAATTGCCCCAGCAGAACGGCGGGCCGCCGATCCCGGTCGAGAAGCGCGTGATGGTCCAGGGCGAGGACCTGGTCGACGCCCAAGCGAGCTTCGACCAGAACGGCCAGCCGGACGTGAATTTCCGCTTCGACCTGCGCGGCGGCCAGCGCTTCGGCCAGGTCACCAGCGAGAATGTCGGCCGGCCCTTCGCCATCGTGCTCGACGGCAAGGTGATTTCAGCGCCGCGCATTCTCGGCCCGATCACCGGCGGCTCCGGCCAGATCACGGGCAATTTCACCGTGGAAGAGGCCGACAATCTGGCGCTGCTGCTGCGCTCCGGCGCGCTGCCGGCCAAGCTCACCGTGGTCGAGGAGCGCACGGTCGGGCCAGGCCTCGGCCAGGATTCGATCGACGCCGGCAAGCGCGCCGCGATGGTCGGCGGCGCGCTGGTCGTCGTCTACATGCTGACGACCTATGGCGTGTTCGGCGTCTTCGCCGACCTTGCCCTCGCGGTGCACATCCTGTTCATCTTCGCTTCGATGGCGCTGATCGGCGCGACCTTGACGCTCCCCGGCATCGCCGGCGTCGTCTTCACCATCGGCATGGCGGTCGACTCCAACGTCCTGATCTACGAGCGCATCCGCGAAGAATCCAATCTCGGCCGCTCGGTCATCTCGTCGCTCGACGCCGGCTTCAAACGCGCCTTCGCCACGATCGTCGACTCCAACGTCACGATGTTCGTCGCCGCGGTGATTCTCTACCTTTTCGGCTCGGGCCCGGTGCGCGGCTTCGCCGTCTCTCTCGGCCTCGGCATTCTGACCTCGGTCATCACCGCCGTGACCATGACCCGCATGATGATCGCGCTCTGGTACCGTTACCAGCGCCCGACCAAGATACCGATATGAGATCTGCAGCGATGGATCTCTTGCAAGCGCCGCGAGCCGACGCTGAAAGGTTTGCGTCATGAAACTGCTCCGCCTCGCTCCCGAGAACACCAAGTTTGGCTTCATGCGCTTCCGGCGCGTGAGCTATCCCCTGTCGGCGACGCTGTCGATCATTTCGGTGCTGGCGTTCCTGTTCATCGGCATGAATTTCGGCATCGATTTCTCTGGCGGCACCCAGGTGATGCTGCGCGCCAAGCACGGCGCCGCCGACATCGCCGAACTCAGGAAGGTCGGCGAATCGCTCGGCCTCGGCCAAGTCGAAGTGCAGCGGATCGGCGCCGACACCGACGCGGTGGTCAGAGTCGGCGTGCAGCCCGGCGGCGAAGCCGGGCAGCAGAACGCGGTCAACCTGATGCGCCGCGCCTTCGGCAATGATTATGATTTCCGCAGCGTCGATGAGGTCGGGCCGCGCGTCTCCGGCGAATTGGTGCAGAAGGGCACGCTCGGCATTGTCGTCTCGATCATCGCCGTGCTCACCTATCTATGGTTCCGCTTCGAGTGGCAATTCGCAGTCGGCGCGATCATCGGCACGATGCACGACCTGTTGCTGACCGTCGGCTTCTTCTGCGTGACCCAGCTCGAATTCAACTCGGCCTCGATCGCGGCGATCCTGACCATTGTCGGCTATTCGCTCAACGAGACGGTCGTGGTGCTCGACCGCATCCGCGAGGTGATGCGCAAATATAAGCGCCTCTCAACCGCCGACATTATCGACATGTCGGTCAACGCGGTGCTGCCGCGCACGATCATGACAGCGACGACCGTGTTCCTGGCGCTCCTGGCGCTGTTCTTCCTCGGCGGGGAAGTCATCCGCTCCTTCTCGGCGGCGATGATCTGGGGCATTTTCGTCGCCACCTATTCGTCGATCTTCATCTGCTCGCCGATGCTGATCTATCTCGGCGTCCGCCACGACGTCTTCGACAAGGCGCCGGCCGCCGCCGAGCCCGGCGCGGCCAACGCGAAAGCCTCGACTTGACCGAATCCGGCGGCGGCTATGTCCCGGGGCGGCACGCGATCGAAGCTTACGGCGCCGGCGGCTTTCGTTTCGCCGGCATGTCGCATCGCGGCTCCATCCTGGCGACGCCTTCCGGCGTGCGCGCCATCGCGCCGCTGAGCTTCGCCGAGGTGGACGCCGAAACGCTTGCGCCGCTGTTCGAGGAAATGACGGCCCATCCGCGCTCGATCGAGATCCTGGTGATCGGCACCGGCGAGAAGTTCGCGCCGCTCGGCGCGGCGTTGCGCGAGAGGCTGAAACGCGCCGGGCTGCGCTTCGAGACCATGGCGACCGGGCCCGCGGCGCGGCTCTACAACGTGCTGTTCGCCGAGGACCGGCGCGTCGCCGCAATCTTGATCGCCGCGCCGTGACGCCCTCGCCTCTCCGCGCGAGGCGCCGTCAGGCGAACTTATACTCGATCTGGTCAAACCGATCGGCCGGGAACACATAGAAAATCTTGAACGGCCGATCGAACGGGTTGCGCACGGAATGGAGCGCGTCGCCGGGAATGAACACGGTCGCGCCGGCCGAGACTTCTTGCTCGACGCCGTCGATCGTCACCAGGGCCGAGCCTTCGAGAACGTGGTAGATTTCCGGCGGCGCGTGCGAATGCGCGGCCAATTCGCCGCCTGGCTCGAGCGAGGAGACGCCGGCTGTGAGGCCTTCGCTTGGCGTCACATCGCCGCTGACCAGCGTGTGGAACGAAAGGCGACCCCGCGCGTCGCTCCATGTTTCGGCCTTGACGTCCTCGACCCGCTTGACGAATGGCTCCGGCTTCGACATGCGCACGCCTTTCCTTGAAGCTCGAGATGCGGACGAGAATGGTAGCGCGGCGCGCGTTTTGATGGAATGGAGCCCGTAGGAAGTGAATTGGATAGCCGGAGCCGAGATGCCTGTCAGCGTTCAACCCTCCCCCGGCGTCGTTGAGCGCCTCGCTGCGCTGCGGGCGCGGATCGAGCGCCGCGCCCGCGATTGCGGCCGCGATCCTTCTTCGGTGCGCCTCGTCGCCGTGTCGAAGACCTTCTCCGCCGACGAGGTCTGGCCGACCATCGCCGAAGGCGGCCAGCTTCTCTTCGGCGAGAACCGCGTCCAGGAGGCGAAAGCCAAATGGCCGATCTTGCGCGAGCGCGCGGCCGCGCTCGGCAAGGCGATCGAACTGCATCTGATCGGTCCTTTGCAGAGCAACAAGGCGCGCGAGGCGGTCGAGACGTTCGACGCGATCGAGACGCTGGATCGCGAGAAGCTCGCCGCCGCGCTGGCCGAGGCCATGGCCAAGACCGGCCGCAAGCCGCGGCTTTTCGTTCAGGTCAACACCGGCTCCGAGCCGCAGAAGGCGGGCGTCGAACCGCAAGACGCCGACGCCTTCATCGCGATGGCGCGCGAGAAATACGGCCTCGCCGTCGACGGCCTGATGTGCATCCCGCCAATTGACGAGCAGGCTTCGCCGCATTTCGCGCTGCTCGCGCAGATCGCCAAGCGTAATGGGATCAGGGATCTGTCGATGGGCATGAGCGCCGACTTCGAGCTCGCGATCCAGCTCGGCGCGACGTACGTCAGGGTCGGCAGCGCTATTTTCGGGGCGCGCGAATCCCCTCGCCCTCGCTAGCGAGTTGCTCTTGGTAGACCCTATCGTCATTGCGAGCGAAGCGAAGCAATCCATTCGTAAGGCTCAGCCCTATGAATGGATTGCTTCGTCGCTTCGCTCCTCGCAATGACAATTGCCTCTACCCAGTTTAAAAGCAACTCGCTTCAACGGGAGAAGGATCACCCAATCCTCATCTGCGCCTGCTTCGACAACCGCGGCAGCAGTTTGCGCATATCGTCAGGCCGGATCGCCACGCATCCCGCCGTCGGCGTCAGGCCCAGTCGGGCGTGGTGGAAGAAAATCGCGCTGCCGGCGCCCTTCTTGCGGCGCGTGAAATTGTAGTCGAGCACGATCGTCACGTCGTAGAGGCGATCCGCCCGCCACATATGATCGACGGCGGAATCGGCCGGCGCGCGTACTGGGCGGTTGTAATTGCGGCTCGCCGGGTCCTCGCACCAACCCTGATCCTTGCCCATGGCGCGCATCTTAACGCCGCCGCTCGGCGGGCGCTTGCGGTCCGGCCGGTAATAGGCCCAGAGCAAAGCGAAGGTCCCGGCCGGCGTCGCGCCGTCGCCTTCGCGTTTGCGCCGGACGATTCCCGCCGGGCCGAGCGCGCAGGGCAAACGGAAGGGCCCGACGGTCAGCCATCCGCGCGCCCGATCGCCCGGCCGAGCGCGCACGACGATCGTTCGCAGCAACGGCTTGGCCGGCGCCTCGCCCCTCGCCGCAATCAATGCGCCTCGTCCCAATTGCCGGCGGCGCGGGCGTCGACTTTGAGCGGCGCGGAGAGCCTCACGGCCGGCAACGGCGCCTCCTCCATCACCTTGACGACGAGCTTCATCGTCGCCTCGACCTCGTCGAGCGGCGCTTCGAAGACCAGCTCGTCATGCACCTGCAGCAGCATCATCGCGTTGAGCTTGGCCTTGGCGAGGGCGTCGTCCATGCGGATCATGGCGCGGCGGATGATGTCGGCGGCCGAGCCTTGCAGCGGCGCATTGATCGCCGCCCGCTCGTTGAAGGCGCGCTCCGACGGATTTGAGGCCGTGATCCGCGGAAAGTGGCATTTGCGGCCGAAAATCGTCCGCACGTACCCTTCCGCCCGCGCCTGCTTCTTCATCGCCTCCATATAGTCGCGGATGCCGGGGAAGCGCTCGAAATACTTTTTGATATACGCCCCCGCCTCCTCGCGCGGAATGCCGAGCTGGTTGGCGAGGCCGAACGCCGAAATGCCGTAGATGATGCCGAAATTGATCGCCTTGGCGCGCCGCCTGATTTCGCTCGGCATGTCTTTCACCGGCACGCCGAACATTTCGGAGGCGGTCATCGCGTGAATGTCGAGCCCGTCGGCGAAGGCCTTCTTCAATTGCGGAATGTCGGCGACATGGGCGAGCAGCCTGAGCTCGATCTGGCTGTAATCGGCCGAGATCAGCGCATGGCCCGGCCCGGCGATAAAAGCGCGGCGGATTTTGCGGCCCTCTTCGTTGCGGATCGGGATGTTCTGCAAGTTCGGCTCGGAGGAGGAGAGCCGGCCGGTCGTGGTCGAAGCGAGCGCGTAGCTCGTATGAACGCGCTTGGTGCGCGGATTGACGTAGTTCGGCAGCGCGTCGGTATAAGTCGATTTGAGCTTGGCGATCTGGCGCCATTCGAGCAGGCGCGCCGGCAGCTCGTAGCCTTCCTCGGCGAGATCGTCGAGCACGCTGGCCGAAGTCGACCAGGCGCCGGTCGCGGTCTTCTTGGCGCCGGGCAGGCCCATCTTGCCGAACAGAATGTCGCCGAGCTGCTTGGTGGAGCCGAGATTGAACGGTTCGCCGGCGAGCCGGTGAATTTCGGCTTCGAGACGCGCCATGCCTTGCGCGAATTCGCCCGACAGGCGCGACAGGACGGCGGGGTCGATCGAGACTCCGCGGCGCTCCATCCGCGCGAGAGGCGCGATCAGCGGCCGCTCGAGCGTCTCATAGACCGTGCCGACATGCTCGGCCGCAAGCCGGCTCCGCAACGCGCGCCATAAGCGGAACGTGACGTCGACGTCCTCGGCCGCATATTCGCAAGCCTTCTCGATCGGCGCGCGGGCGAAGCCGATGAAGTTCTTTCCCGAGCCGGCGACCTCGGCGAATTTGATCGTCTGATGGCCGAGGAAGCGCTCGGCGAGCCAATCCATGCCATGGCCGTCGGTCGTCGCGGCGGCGTCGAGCGCGTAGGAGATCAGCATCGTGTCGTCGACCGGCTTCATTTCGATGCCGCGCTCGGCGAAGATCACCCAGTCGAACTTCACATTGTGGCCGACCTTGATCACGTCGGGCGCCTCGAACAACGGCTTGAGCAAAGCGAACGCGTCGCTCTCCTTGATCTGATCGGGCAGGAGATCGCCGCCGAAGAGATCGTCCTTGCCGGCCGAGCGGTGGCCGAGCGGCACGTAGCAGGCCTTGCCCGGCGCGACGCAGAGCGAGAAGCCGATCAAGTCGGCCTGCATCGGATCGAGCGAGTTCGTCTCGACGTCGAGCGCGACGGCGCCTTCTTCGAAGGCTTCGGCGACCCAGCCGCGCAATTCGTCGACCGTGCGTACGATCGCGTAGCCAGAGCGGTCGATCTTTGCTTCGCGCGCCTCGGCGAGGCGCTGGGCGGCGAGCCCTTGCGGCGTGAGAATCGGCTCCTGCACAGGCGCTGGCGGTGGCGCCTTTTGCGCCGGCGCCGGAATTTCCGCCGCTGGCGTCGGCGAGGGCGACGGCCAGTCGACCGCCCGCTCCTTGACGTCGCCGTTGCGGTTGCGCCAGCCCGCCGGGCCGACAAAGGCCGGGTCCGGCTCGATCGCGCTCGCCTCGACGCCGTAGATTTCGGCGGCGCGGCGGGTAAGCGTCGTAAACTCCATCGCCTTGAAGAAAGCGATCAGCGTTTTTGGGTCGGGCTGGGTCAGCGCCAGATCGTCGAGCTGCTCCTCGACTTCGACGTCGTCGGCCAAAGCGACGAGCTGTTTGGAGATGCGGATCAGCTTGACCGTCTCGGGATTGGTCAGCGTCTCGCGCCGCTTCGGCTGCTTGATCTCGCCGGCGCGCGCGAGCAGCGATTCGAGATCGCCATATTCGGCGATGAGCTGCGCCGCCGTCTTGACGCCGATGCCGGGCGCGCCGGGTATGTTGTCGGTCGAATCGCCGGCCAACGCTTGAATGTCGATGACCTTGTCCGGCCCGGCCCCGAAATATTCGAGCACTTCGGCTTCGCCGATCTTGCGCTCTTCGCGCGAGCCTTTCGCGCCGGCTTCGCCCGAGGCCGGATCGTACATCGAGACGCCGGGCCGGATGAGCTGCATCAGGTCCTTGTCGGCCGAGATGATCAGCGTCTCGGCGCCGCGTTCTTTGGCCTGACGGGCGTAGGTCGCGATGAGGTCGTCGGCCTCGTAGCGATCCTGCTCGACCGGCCGAAGCCCGAAGGCGCGCACCACGGCGCGCATCAGCGGGAATTGCGGCACGAGGTCCTCCGGCGGATCCGGCCGATGCGCCTTGTAGGGCGGATAGATTTCGCGGCGGAAGGAATTTTCCGACTTGTCGAAAATGATGGCGAGATGGGTCGGCTTGATCCCCGCCGCGCCCTCGCGAATGAATTGAAAAAGCTTGGTGGCGAACAGCCGCACCGCCCCGACCGGCAGGCGATCGGCGCGGTAATTGTATTTCTGATCCTGGCGGATCGACTGGAAATAGGCGCGGAAAACGAAGGAGGAGCCGTCGACGAGGAAAACCCGGTCGCCCGGCCCGACAGGGCGGTGGATTTGGGTCATGGCCGGAAGATAATGCGAGCGGCCGGGGAGCGCTACCGCCGGGGAATCCCTTCTCCCCGTGAAACGGGGAGAGGTGGGCGCGAAGCGGCCGGATGAGGGGCGGCGCCGGACGATCGCCGTCACCCGTAAGGGGCGAAGCGCAGCGGAGCACCCGCCATAGCGCCTCCCAGACATTCGTACCTTTGCATGAGCGTTCGCAGCGCTATGGCGGGTTGACGGCGATCGGCCGGCGTGGCGTCGCGACGGCCGCGATTTTGCCCCTCACAGGGCTCGTACTTTCTGGGTTCTGCGCAGCCCCTCATCCGGCGCTTCGCGCCACCTTCTCCCCGCTTCGCGGGGCGAAGGGGAGTCACACCGTCAGCACGATCTTGCCGATATGCGCCGAACTCTCCATCCGCGCATGCGCCTTGGCCGCGTCGGCGAGCGGGAAGGTCGAATCGATCGCCGGCTTGCACCGCCCAGCCGCGAGCAGCGGCCAGACCTTCTCCTTCAGCGCCTCGGCGATCACCGCCTTCTCCGCCGGACTGCGCGGGCGCAAGGTCGAGCCGGTATGGACGAGCCGCTTCTGCATCAGCGGCCGCAAATCGATGGTCGCCTTCGGCCCGTTCATCATCGCGATCTGGACGATGCGGCCGCGCGGCGCGGCGGCGGCGTAATTGCGCGCGACGTAGTCGCCGCCGACCATGTCGAGAATCACGTCGGCGCCGTTCTGATGGGTCGCTTTCAGCGTCTCGGCAACGAAGTCCTCGGCGCGATAATCGATGGCGACGTCGGCGCCGAAGCGGACGCAGGCGGCGGCCTTGTCGGGCGAGCCGGCGGTGGCGATCACTTTCGCGCCAAAGGCTTTGGCGAGCATGATCGCCGTCGTGCCGATCCCCGACGTTCCGCCATGGACCAGCAGAGTCTCGCCGGATTTGAGGCCGCCGCCGTCGAAGACGTTGGTCCAGACGGTGAAGAACGTCTCCGGGATCGCCGCAGCTTCGATCATCGTGAGGCCGGCCGGCACCGGCAGCGCGTTGCTTTCGTGGACGGCCGCATATTCCGCATAGCCGCCGCCCGGGACGAGGGCGAGAACCTTGTCGCCGAGCTTGTGGCGCGCCGCCCCGGCGCCGAGCGCGACGACGGTCCCGGCGATTTCCAGGCCGAGAATGTCCGGCGCGCCAGGCGGCGGCGGATAATGGCCCTGGCGCTGCATCACATCCGGCCGGTTGACGCCCGCCGCCTCGACCTTGACGAGAATCTCGCCCTCGCGCGCCGCGGGCAATGGCCGCTCGCCGAGCGCGAGAGCCTCGGAACCGCCGGGCTGCGTCACGACCACGGCTTTCATCGTTCTGGGAAGGTCGGGCATGATCAAACCGTTATCGTCGGCCAGGACACTTTGGCGCCATCCTCGCAGGGCGCGGCGCGAAACTCGGTCAGCGCCTCGGCGCGACGGCAGAAGACGGCGAGCGCCGGGTAGCGCGCCGCGGGCGCAATGTCGGAAATGTAAAGCTGGGTGAAGGCGAAAGCGGTCGCCACCGTGATGTCGGCGAGCATCAGATTCTCGCCGACGAGCCAATTCTGCGTCTTGGCCGTCTCGCGATCGAGCATTTCGAGGCCCGCCTCCAATTGTCCGCGCACCCGCTCGAGCCAAGGCTCGTGCTGCTTTTCCGGCGGCCTGAGCCGCCGCTCATAATGGACCTGCACCGCCTTTTCGTTGACGGTCAAAGCGAGGCCGTTCAGCCGATAAGATTTGAGCTTGGCGGCCGGCGCGCCCGGCGTTAAGCGCGGCGCGCGCGGCGCGAGGCCCTCCGCATATTCGATGATGAGCGTCGATTCGACCAACACGGCGCCATCGTCGGCGACAAGGGTCGGCGCTTTCAGCAACGGATTGATCGCTTTGAATTCGTCCATGTGACGAAAGATCGACAGCGGCCGATGCTCGAACGGAACCCCGAGCCGCAGCAGCGCGATCGCGACGCGGCGCACATAGGGCGAGTCCAACATGCCGATCAGTCGCATTGACGCGTTCCTTAACGAGAAAGCGCAAGCCGCCCGTCGCGCCGGCGGCTCGCCATCGCATGGCGAAGATTATGCGCGAGCGCGCTGCGAACTCAAGGACGGCGGAAGGCGAAGCCGGGACGGTCCATCTTGATCGCTGCGCCGCCTGATCTGGGCGATAGAACGGCCGCCAATGGCCAAGCTCACGAGAGCAAGAAGGCCGCATCGGGCCCTGAAGCCGTCGCGCGCCTCCGCAGGCGATCGTACCTCCCGCGCCGGGCTGCGCGAACAAAATCTGGCAAAAAATCTTGACGGAATCGCAGATCTCGACGAGAATCGCCTCCTGTTTCGATCGACGTAAGAGCCAGACAGAATCGTTTTCCAAATTTTTTACACTGTAATCCATTGAAATCCCTCAAAACGCGAAAATATAGATTTGGATTCCAAATACCGGTTTCCCTAACGTAAGAGCCGCTTGCGTTTCGTACCCTGCCGTTCGAGCGCCGCCTCGGCGAAGCGACGCGCGCCGCGGTCGGCTCCTGACTTGACGCCGCCGCCGCCGAGGCTATCGTCCCCGCGACGGCTCCCTTGATGAGATCAAAAGGGAACGCGGTGCGGGCGGCGACGCCTAAAGCCGCGGCTGCCCCCGCAACTGTAAGCGGCGAGCCGCTTCCTTCTCGCCACTGGGACGCATGGCCCCGGGAAGGCGGAAGCGGCGCCGACCCGCGAGCCAGGAGACCTGCCGTCATGGACGTCAGCGCGGAAGCGTCGGGCGGGGTGTCTCGGCGCGGCGAAGCCGCTCAATCGCGGCCGACCCACTGCGATGACCAGCGACGTCAGCAGGATTCCGCCATGCTTTCCCTCAAGAGGCTCTTCGACGAAAGCGCGCCCGATCTGAAGGCGCGCCTTCTCTTCATCTCCGCCGCGCTCGCCTTTTTGAACATCGGCGCTTGGCTCTGGGCCCTCGCCGCCTTCGGCCGAAACCCGGCCCTGCTCGGCGTGGCGCTCGTCGTCTATGGGCTCGGCCTGCGTCACGCCGTCGACGCCGACCATATCGCCGCCATCGACAACGTCACCCGCAAGCTGATGCAGGACGGCCAGCGGCCGGTCTCGGTCGGCTTTTTCTTCGCCATCGGCCATTCGGCGGTCGTGATTTTCGTCACCGCGGCCGTGGTCGGCGCATCGAGCCTGCTTGGCGGCTTCGAAAGCTTTCACGATCTCGGCGACATGATCAGCACCGGCGTCTCCGCCGCCTTCCTCCTGGCGATCGCCGCGATGAACGTCGTTATCTTCGTCTCGATCTATCGAACTTACCGCCGCGTGCGCGCCGGCGGCGCCTATGTCGAAGACGATCTTGACGTCCTCCTCAACAGCCGCGGCCTGCTGGCGCGACTGCTCCGCCCTTTGTTCAAACTGGTGACGCGGAGCTGGCATATGCTCCTGCTCGGCTTTTTGTTCGGCCTTGGTTTCGACACCGCGACAGAAGTGACGGTGTTCGGCGTCTCAGCGGCGCAGGCCGCGAAAGGCTTGCCGCTCGCCGGCATTCTGGTCTTTCCGGTTCTCTTCGCGGCGGGCATGTCGCTCGTCGATACGGTCGACGGCGCAATGATGCTCGGCGCCTATCAATGGGCTTTCGTCAAGCCGATGCGCAAGCTCTATTACAATATGGCGATCACCTTGGTTTCGGTGATCGCCGCCGTACTGATCGGCGGCGTCGAGGCGCTCGGCCTGATCGGCGACAGACTCGACCTGAAGGGCGATTTCTGGGAGGCGATCTCGGCGCTGAACGAGAATTTCAACGGCTTGGGCTTCGCCATTATCGGCGTCTTCATCGCCGCCTGGATCCTGTCCTACGCGATCTACAAAGCCAAGCGGCTTGACGCGATCGACGTTGCTCGAGGCGGGCCGGTTTAATGGGTTTCGAAGCGACTTTGAATCACCGTCTGATCGTCTGCACGACCTGCCGGCGCGAAGGCTCGCCCGCCGACGCGCCGGCGGATGGCGGCCGGCTCTACGAGCAGGTGCGAACGCTGTTCGACGATTGGCCGGACCGCTCCGGCTGCGCCTTGACCGGCGTCGAATGCATGAGCGGCTGCAACCGCTCGTGCACGATCGGTCTTTCGGCGCCGGGCAAGCCGAGCTACCTTTTCGGCGGGCTCGCGCCGACGGCCGAGACGGCGGCCGACGCCTTGGCGCTCGTCGCGCAATATCGCGACAAGGCCGACGGCGTGTTGGAGCGGCGCGCTCGTCCGCCGAGCTTCCGCCGCGGCATTCTCGCCAAAATCCCGGCGGCGTTCACGCCATGAGCGGCGGCGCGCCCAAATTCGACGCCGCGTTTCGAGCGCAGCTCGAAACCCTCTTTCGCTGGCGACGCGACGTGCGGCGCTTCAAGCCCGATCCGATCACGCCGGACGTGCTCGACGACCTGCTGCGCCTCGCCGCGCTCGCGCCGTCCGTCGGCCTCAGCCAGCCATGGCGCTTCGTCAGCGTCGACGATCCCGAACGGCGGGCCGCGCTGCGCCGCAATTTCGAGACCGCAAACGCCGAGGCGCTCGCCGCCTGCGGCGAGGAGCGCAAGGCGCTCTACGCCAAGCTGAAGCTCGCCGGGCTCGACGAGGCGCCCCGCCACCTGGCGTTGTTCGCCGAGCCGCAGCCGGAGCAGGGCCATGGCCTCGGCCGCCGCACCATGCCCGAGACGGTCGCCTATTCCGCCGTGATGGCGGCGCATACGCTTTGGCTCGCCGCCCGCGCCCACGGAATCGGCGTCGGTTGGGTGTCGATCCTTGATCCGGCGGCTGTCGCTGCGGCCCTCGACGTACCTTCCGGCTGGTCGTTCATCGGCTATTTCTGTCTCGGCTATCCGCAAGCCGAGGACGATACGCCCGATCTCGAGCGCCGTGGCTGGGAGCGGCGGCGCCAGGACATCAAAGTTGCGCTGCTACAACGGTGAGCATCCCGTGTCATTCCCGCGAAAGCGGGAATGACAACGCTCTTCACCAATCTTCGCATGGCGCGATGAGATGGAAGAAGCTGCCCGTGACAAGGCCGCGCCGGCCGCCGGCTGACGCGGGCGGCGAGCCATAGGCGTCCGCCACTTCGGCGAAAGGCTCGTCCCCGCCCGGCTCGATCACGGTCGCATAGTGGAATTCATGGCCGCGATAGCGCGCCCCCTTGCGTCCGAGCGGATTGTCGGCAAGCAGCGTCGCCTCGCGATAACCGAGCGTCATGCGGCGCGCGGCGAAGGAGCTGACGAGGCCAAGCAGTCCGATCATTTCATGTCCGACGCCATCGGCGTCGATCAAGCCGCGGCCGAGAACCATGTAGCCGCCGCATTCGCCATGGACGGGTTTGCGCTCCGCGAAACGACGAACGCCGTGGATGAAATTCGTCGCCGCCGCGAGCCGACCGGCATGCAGCTCCGGATAGCCGCCGGGCAGCCAGCAAAAGTCGCAATCCGCCGGGGGCGCCTCGTCAGCGAGCGGCGAAAAATAACTGATCTCCGCGCCGGCCCGCCGCCAGGCCTGTTCGAGATGCGGATAGAGAAACGAGAAAGCCGCATCGCGGGCCACCGCGATCCGATGCGCGGGCGGCGGCGAAAGGGCGATCGGGCGGCCGGCGATCGGCGTCGGCTGCGCCAGCGCGCGAATCGCGTCGAGATCGATATGGGCTTCGATGAAATCGGCGAGCCGATCGAGCGCCGCGTCCAGGTCCGACGTCTCGCTCGCCTGGACCAGACCCAGATGGCGCTCCGGCAGTACGATCTCCGCCGAGCGCGGCAAGGCGCCGAGGACAGGCAGCGCCGCCCGCGCGATCGCCTCGATCGCCAGACGCTTATGCCTGTCGCTGCCGACGCGATTGATCGTCACGCCGGCGACGCGGACGCGCGGATCGAACATCTTGCAGCCGAGCGCGGCCGCGCCGGCCGATTGCGACTGGCCGCTGACGTCGAGGACGAGCAGCACCGGCCAGCCGAACGCGGCGGCGATGTCGGCGGTCGAGCCGGTCCGGCCCTCCGGCGCGGGAACGCCGTCGAACAGGCCCATCAAGCCTTCGCAGAGAACGAGGTCGGCGCCGGCGCTCGCCTCCTCGGCCAGCGCGCGAAGCAATTCCGGGCTCATCGCCCAGGAATCGAGATTGACGCCGCGTCGGCCGGTCGCCGCTTCGTGGAAGGCGGGATCGATATAATCCGGCCCGCATTTGAAGGCGGCGACGTTGATCTTGCGACGGCGGAAGGCGCGCATCAGCCCGAGCGCCAAGGTCGTCTTGCCGCTGCTCGAGCGCGGCGCGGCGATGACGAGGCCGGGCGGCGTCATGGCGCGAGCAGATGGTCGAGCAAAGCGTCGCGCAGGGCCACGATCGCGCCCACCACGATCAGCGCCGGCGCGGCGCCGGGGCTGTGCGGAGGATTCTGGCGCGCTTCGGCCAGCGTCGTTTCGATCGCCTTCTGACCGGGCATGGTCGCTTCGAACAGGATCGCGAGCCTGGTCTCCGGCGCCAAGCCGCCTTCGATCAAGCGGCGCGCGATCTCGGCGAGGCGCGATAAGCCCATATAGATCACCAGCGGCTGCCCAGCGGCGGCGAGCGCCTCCCAATTGGTGCGATCTTCGCCGTCGGCCGCGGGATGGCCGGCGACGAGAATGAGCGCCTGATTCGTCTCGCGTGACGTCGCCGGAATGCCCGCATAGGCGAGCCCGCCAAGGCCGGCGGTGATTCCGGGAACGACTCGGAAGCGGACGCCCGCTTCGGCCAGCGCCTTGACCTCCTCGCCGCCGCGGCCGAACACGAAAGGATCGCCGCCCTTCAGCCGCAACACGCGCAAATTCCGCCGCGCCAATTCGATCAGCCTCAGCGTGATGTCGGCCTGGCTATGCGAGGGCCGGCCGCCGCGCTTGCCCGCAAACTCCAGCTGCGCCGAAGGCGAGGCGAGCGCCAGCACGCCGTCCGAGACCAGCGCGTCATAGACGATCACGTCGGCCTTCTGCAGCGCGTCGAGCGCATGCAGCGTCAGCAGGCCGGGATCGCCGGGGCCCGCGCCGACCAGCCACACCGTTCCCGGCGCGAACGGGACGTCGATCGGATTGGTCTGGCTCACCTCTCGCCTTTCGGTTTCGAGCTTCAGGCAACGCGTCTATTGTCGCGGCCATGAGCGAGGTCAAGACGCTGCGCTATGGTTGGACGACCGGCTGCTGCGCAACCGCCGCGGCGAGCGCGGCCTTCGACGCGCTGCTCGGCGGCGAGTTTCCCGATCCGGTCGAGGCGCGGCTGCCGAATGGCGGGCGGCCGACATTCGCGCTGGCCCTCGCCGAGCGCGGCGCTGATTACGCCCGCGCGGGAATCGTCAAAGACGCCGGCGACGATCCTGATGTGACGCACGGCGTCACGGTGATCGCGACGGTCCGGTTCGGCCCGCCGGGCGGCGGTATCGTTTTCCGCGCCGGGCCCGGCGTCGGCGTCGCCACCAAGCCGGGTCTGCCGATCGCGCCCGGCGAGCCGGCGATCAATCCTGCGCCGCGGCGCATGATCGTCGAAGCGCTGACGCGGATCGCGGAACGCTATGGCGTCAACGCCGACGCAATCGTCGAAATCTCGATCCCAGGCGGCGACAAGATCGCCGAAAAGACGCTCAATCCGCGGCTTGGAATTGTTGGCGGGCTTTCGATCCTGGGCACGACCGGCATTGTCGTGCCGTTCTCCTGCTCCGCCTGGATTCACTCGATCCATCGCGGCGTCGACGTCGCCCGCGCCTGCGGTCTCAAGCATCTCGCCGGCGCGACCGGCGCGACCTCGGAGGAGGCGGTGAAGCGTCTTCACCAGCTTCCCGACGAGGCGCTGATCGACATGGGCGACTTTGTCGGCGGCTTTCTCAAATATCTGCGCAAGCATCCGGTTCGGACCGTCACAATCGCCGGCGGCTTCGCCAAGATGACCAAGCTCGGGCAAGGCCTGCTCGATCTGCATTCGCGGCGCGGCGAGGTCGACCTCGACTGGCTGGCGAATCTGGCCGAGAGCGCCGGCCTCGCCAAGGCGCTCGCGGCGCGCATTCGCGCGGCCAATACTGCGATGGAGGCGAACGCGCTGGCGACTGACGCCGGCTTCGGCCTGGCCGCCGGGGTCGCGGAAGCCGCCTGGCGCACCGCCGCCAAGGCGGCCAAGCGCGGCGCGGAAGAGATCGAGATCGTCGTCGTCGGCCGCGACGGCGCGATCTTGGCGACGACCGGCGCGCGCCCGCTTCATTGAGGCTTATCGCGGAAACGGCGCTGGTAGTAGGCGTCGTAAAGCGCGCTCGCGCGAAAGTCGCGCGCCGCCAAAGCCGGACCAACGAGAATCAATGCCGTGCGTTCAATCTCGCTTGCATCGACGGCGGCGGAGATCGTACCTAAATTCGCCTCGATGACGCGCTCGTCCGGCCAGGTCGCGCGGTAGACGACAGCGACCGGGCAATCCTCGCCGTAGAACGGCGCGAGCTGATCGGCGACGCGCGTCAAGGCGTGAATCGAAAGATGGATCGCCAGCGTCGCGCCGGTCGCAGCGAAATTGACGAGCGTCTCTCGATCCGGCATCGGCGAGGCGCGTCCGCTGGTGCGCGTGAGGACGAGCGATTGGGCCAGCGCGGGCAGCGTGAGTTCGCGCTTCAAGGCGGCGGCCGCGGCGGCGAAGCTCGGCACGCCCGGCGTGACGTCGTACGGAACGCCGAGCCTATCCAGTTCGCGCATCTGCTCGCCCATCGCGCTCCACAGGCTGACGTCGCCCGAATGGAGCCGCGCGACGTCCTCGCCAGCGGCGTGCGCGCGGCGAAATTCTTCGACGATCGCCGCCAGGGCCAGCGGCGCCGTGTCGACGATCCGCGCGCCAGGCGGGCAGTGCGCGAGCAATTCGCGCGGCACGAGCGAGCCGGCATAGAGGCAGACCGGCGAGCGCGCGATCAGATCGCGGCCGCGCAGCGTGATGAGGTCCGGCGCGCCGGGCCCGGCGCCGATGAAGTGCACGATCATCGGCCGCCGCCCCGCGCGACCGCCAATGTGACGCCGTCGCCGACGAGGCGCGGCGCGATCAGACGCGCGCCTTGGCCCGCGCCGGCAAGCGCCGCGGCTTCGGAGACCGAAGCGACGCCGAGGGCTGCTTGCGCGGCCGGCGACGGCGTCGCGATCTGGTCCTCGACGGCGCGCAAGGCGCTCAATTCCAGGAATTCGAGCGGCAGGCTCAGCGCTCGCGCGGCGGCGATCAGGCCCTTCTCGCCGCGCTTGGTCTCGATGGTGAAGAGCAGCGCCGGCTCGCCGGCGTTTTGAATCGGAGCCAAAGCTTGCTCGATCAACGTCGTGATCGCCTCCTGCGACGCGCCGCGGCGACAGCCGATCCCGATCGCGATCATGGCTTTATCGCCCGCCACTGCACGACCGGCGCCGCCGGCCGCCAGGCATGGTACGAACCGACCGGCGCGGGATGGGCGAGCGCAATCTGAACCAGCTCGCCGCCGTGGCGCGCCTGGCGCTCGACGAGCGCGGCTTGGGTCTCGATCGTCACTGCATTGGCGACGAAACGCCGCCCGGCCGGCGCCAGCGCCCAGGCGGCGTCGATCACGGCCGCGCCGCCGCCGCCGACGAAAATCGCGTCAGGCGGCGGCAGACCGCGAATCAGTTCGCGCGCCTCGCCATTCATGACGACAAGGTCCGGCGCGCCTAAAGCGGCGGCGTTGCGGGCGATGCGCGCCGCGCGGTCCGCCCGCGCCTCGATCGCGACAGCGCGATTGCGGGGATGGCTGAGCATCCATTCGATGGCGACCGAACCCGAACCGGCGCCGATATCCCAGAGAGAGGCGCCAGGCCAAGGCGCCAGGGCGGACAGCGTGATCGCACGAATGTCGCGCTTGGTGATCTGCCCGTCCGTCTCGTACCATTCGTCTGGCAGGCCGGGCGTCAATGGGATGTAATTCGCGCCCGACTCTTCGACCTCGATCGCCACGACGTTGAGCGGGTCGATCGGTCCTGGCGCGAAATCGCGCGCAGAGCTGGCCGAGACGCGTTCGCGCGAGCCGCCCAGCGCGGCCAAGACCGTTACGCGAGAGGCGCCCAGGCCGCGCTGGACCAGCAATTGCGCGACTTTCTCCGGCGTCGACTCGTTCCAGGAAAGGATCAACAGCCGCGCCCGCGGCCGCAAATGCGGGATGACCCGCTCGAAGGGCCGGCCATGCAGCGAGACGATATCGCAATCCTGCAACGCCCAGCCGAGCCGCGCGGCGGCGAGGCTGAGCGAAGACGGCGCCGGCAGGCAGATCGTCTCTTCGGGCGGCACATGCGCCGCCAGCGTGGCGCCGACGCCGTAGAGATAGGGATCGCCCGAGGCGAGCACGCAGGTCGGCGCGCCGCGCCGCGCCTTGATCGCTTCGATCCCGCGTTCGAATGGCGAAGGCCATTCCATCGCCTCGGCTGTCGTCGACTTGAGCATCGCCAGATGCCGCGCCCCGCCGATGACGAAACGAGCTTGCTTCAAAAGCGCGGCCGCGGCAGGAGAAAGCCCGTCGAGCCCGTCTTCGCCGACGCCGATGATCGTCAGCCAGCGCGTGCGGGCGGCGACGTTCATCTTCGGCGGCCCCTGCAAGGGCCGGCGCAAGGAGCGTGATGCGCGTCCTGATCTTGGGCGGATCGAGCGAGGCGAGCCGGCTGGCGGCGCGGCTCGCCGGGGAGCCCGCCTTCGCGCCGATTCTTTCGCTTGCCGGCCGCACGCGAAATCCCGCGCCGCCGCCGATCCCGTACCGTATCGGCGGCTTCGGCGGCCCTGACGGCCTCGCCGCCTATTTGCGACAAGAGCGGATCGACTGCCTGGTCGACGCCACCCATCCATTCGCCGAGCGCATCTCGGCCAACGCGGAGGCGGCGGCCGCTAAGACCGGAACGCCGCTCGTCGTCTTCACGCGGCCGCCTTGGACGCCCAGTTCCGGCGACGATTGGACCGAATGCGCCGACGCCGCCGGCGCCGCGCAAGCGATCGGCGCCGAGCCGCGGCGCGTTTTCTTGACGGTCGGGCGGCTGCAATTGCCCGCGTTCGAGACAGCGCCGCAACATGAATACCTGATCCGCGCCATCGATCCGCCCCGGCCTGCGCCGAACCTGCCGCGCCGGCGGCTGATTCTGGCGCGCGGCCCGTTCGGCGTGCAGGACGAAGTTCAACTGATGCAGGCCGAACGAATCGAAATCGTGGTGACGAAGAACAGCGGCGGCGATGCGACGCGCGCCAAGCTCGACGCGGCGCGCGCCCTCGGCGTTCCCGTCATCCTGATCCGACGCCCGCCTCCATCCCACGGCGTGGCGTTCCATGAGCTCGATGCGATCATGGATTTTCTGCGCGAGGTCCATCATCGCGCCTCTCCGTAGCTCCTCGGCGTGTAGACCCAATAGCCGCCCTGGGCGCGCTCGATTCGGCGCGTCCGGCTCGAGCCGATCAGCGCCAAGGTGCTCATATCCGCTTTCGCGGGATCGGCTTCGCCGAGGCTGGTCAGCTCGATGCGTTCGTCGGGACGGCCGATTGCGCGGGCGAAGGCGACAAGGGTTTCGGCCGGTTTGGCGCCGCGCAGCAGCGCAAAAGCGTCGTGGACCAAGCTCGGCCGCGCTTTCGAAGCGGGATTGTACAAAGCGATGACGAAATCGCCCTCCGCAGCCGCTTTGAGACGCCGCTCGATCGCGCTCCACGGCTTGAGATTGTCGGATAGCGACAGCGCGACGAAATCATGGCCGAGCGGCGCGCCGAGCCGCGCCGCGGCGGCGAGCATGGCCGAGACGCCGGGATGGGTCTCGATCGTCAACGCGCGCCAGCGCGGATCGCCGGTCTCGACCGCTTCGAACACCGCGGCGGCCATGGCGAAAATCCCAGGATCGCCGCCCGAGACGACCGCGACCCGACCGCCGGCCAGCGCCAAGTCGAGCGCTAATCGGGCGCGGTCGAGCTCGACGCGATTGTCGCTGCCGTGCCGCCTTTGTCCTGCCGAAACCGGCGCGCGGTCGAGATAGGCCTGATAACCGACGAGGTCGGTCGCCTGCTCGAGCAGCGCCTGCGTCTCGAACGTCATCCATTCGCGCGGACCTGGGCCGAGCCCGACAATATCAAGGCGGCCTTCGTTCATGGTCGCCGCCCCTCCCCCGGAATGAGGATGAGGGAAAAGTACGGCGCCTTGTCGTCGAGCTTGTCGGCGAGCCTCATCACCCGCTCGCCGACCATCGTGCCGCGTTCGACATAAATGGCGCGCTCGGCGAGGCCCGCTTTGGCGATCGCTGCGCGGGCCTTGGCGAAATTGCTGCCGAGCTTCAGCACGACCGCGGCATGCGTATTGATGAGACGAGCGACGAGCTCGTCTTCCGGCAGCGTGCCGGGCAGAACCGTCATGATGTCGTCGCCCCAGGCGATCGGCGCGCCGGCTGCGCCCCAGCAGCCCGACATGCCGGTGACGCCCGGCACGATCGTCGTCTCGAAGCGCTCGCGCAGTCGGATATAGAGATGCATGAACGAGCCGTAGAAGAGCGGATCGCCTTCGGCGAGCAAGGCGACGTCGCGGCCTTGATCGAGATGCGCCGCGAGCGCCGCCGTCGCCTCCTCGTAGAACGCGCTGAGCGCGGTCACGTAAACCGGACTGTCGAACCGCGATTCCGTCGTCATCGGATAATAGAGCGGCAATTCGGCGCAGTCCTTCGGAATCCAGCGGTCGGCGATCTCGCGGGCGTTGCCGCGCCGGCCGGCTTTGGCGAAGAAGGCGACGACCGGCGAAGAACGGATCGCCTCCACGGCTTTGACGGTGAGGAGTTCGGGATCGCCCGGGCCGAGGCCGACGCCGATCAGCTTGCCCTTTGTCATTCTTTGGCGCTCGCCAAAGCGTTGACCGCCGCCGCCGCCATGGCGCTGCCGCCGCGCCGGCCCGCGGCGACGAGATGCGGCGCGCGTCCAAAAGCGATCAGCGCCTCTTTCGATTCGGCCGCGCCGACGAAGCCGACGGGCATGCCGATCACGGCCGCCGGTTTGGGCCAGCCTTCCTCGAGAAGTTCAACTAGGCGGAACAAAGCGGTTGGCGCGTTGCCGATCACGACGAGGCTTCCCGCGATGCGATCGCGCCAAAGTTCGAGCGCGGCGGCCGAACGGGTGTTTCCGATCCGCGCGGCGATTTCGGGTACAGAAGGGTCGGCCAAGGTGCAAATCACCGGATTGTCCGCCGGCAGCCGCGCCCGGGTGACGCCGTCGGCGACCATGCGCGAATCGCAGAAGATCGGCGCGCCGGCGGCGAGAGCGTCCTTCGCCGCAGCGACGAACGTCGCCGAGAAGACGAGGTCTTTCGCCGCTTCGACTTGGCCGCAGGCGTGGATGACGCGCACGGCGATCGGTTCTTGCTCGGGCGTGAAGCGGACGAGGTCGGCCTCGGCGCGTATGATCGCAAAGGAGCGTCGGTAAATTTCCGCGCCGTCGCGAATGTAGGAATAGCGGCTCACGTTTTGGTCCTGGCGAGAGCGTTGAGCGCGGCCGCGCGGCCGGCGGGCGGCGCGCCGGCGAGGGCTTCGAACAGGGCGCCGAGCGCTTCAGGCGCAAGGCCGCGCAGCGCCGGCTCCTCGTCGGCGCGCCCGTCAAGCACGAGATCGTACCGGCCGCTGCGACCGACCAATGTGACCGGCGCGGCCGCGGCGTGGGCGCAGCCCTTGGCGCAGCCGGAAACGTGCAGCGCGACGCCGCGCGGCCCGAGTCGGCGGGCCAAAGGCGCGAGGCGCTCGGCGTCGTTTTGAGTCGCGGTCGATCCGTTGACGCAAGCCGGCGCGCCGGGACAGGCGGCGACGGCGCGAATCGAATGATTGTCCTCCAGTAACAGGCCCGCCTGGCGCAGGCGCGACGCAACCGTCGCATCGATCGCCGGACCAATAATCAGAACGGCGCGCCAAGGCGTCAGGCGCAATTCGCCTTGCGCCCACTCCGCCGCCTCGGCGAGCGCCGTAAGTTGGGCGGCCTTGAGCCGGCCGAAAGCCGCGCCGGCGCCGAGCGCGCGGAGCGGGCCGAGATCGTGCGGACCGAGGAGGCCGGGTTTCGGCGCGCTTGCGCCCCGGTCAGCGTCGCCGTCCTGATCCTGATCCAATCCCGCCGCTCGAACTATCGGCGCGACGCCAATGCGGGCGAGCAAAGCGGCCATTCGCCTGGCGGCGGCCCCGCCCGACCCACGGAGCGCGAGAAAGGCGGCGGCGAGCGCGGCCGCTTGATCGGCGAGGTCGTCGACGGCGCAAAATCCGGCCGAACGCCCGGCCAAACGGACCGCGAAAACAACCGCGCCGGCCCGCCGCACCGCGACGAAGCCGATATCGGCGCTCTCGTCCGCAACCGAAAAGCGGCCGCCGTCATCGATGGCGAAGCCGAATTTTCCGGGCAGACGCCAGAGCGCGCGGTCCCGCCGCAAGCGTTGATCGAGCGCGGCGACGCAAGGCCTGATGTCGAGCAGCGCGGCAGGATCGAGTCCGGCAAGCGGGCTGGCGACGATGTTGCGCACCGCTTCGGCGTCCGCATCCGCGTCGAAAAGGCCGAGTCCGTCGAGCGCGGCTTGCAGCGCCGGCAGGCTACGCTCGCTGACGCCTCTCATCTGCAGATTGGCGCGGGAGGTCAGGTCGATATGGCCATTGCCGAAGCACGAGGCGGCGGACGCAATGGCGCGGGCGGCCCGCGGCCTCAACGCGCCGCCGATCACGCGGACACGGACGATCAGCCCGTCGCCGCTCGCCATCGGCCGCAGCGCGCCGGGACACCAGCCGCGCCGCGCCGCCTCCAGCCGCTCCCCCATGGCGACGCCGGCGCTCACGCGGCCGGCTCCAGAAAGCGCGCCAGGCGCATCGCCGTCGAATTGCGGCGGCAGGCCCAGAAGCCGCGCCGTAGCGCCTGGTCGAACCGCTCCGCGATCGCCCGCGCGGCGGCGGGATTGGCTTGCGTCAAGAAGGCGGCGACCCGGTCGTCGCCGAGCGTCGCCTCGAAAACGAGCTCGAAGAGCTGCGGCGCGACGACGCCGCTCGTCACCGCGAAACCATAGAGATTGTCGACCGTCTCGGCGATCTCGGCGGCGCCGCGATAGCCGTGCCGCATCTGGCCTTCGATCCAGCGCGGATTGGCGGCGCGGCCGCGCGCGACGCGCGCGATTTCTTCGCGCAGAGTACGAACGGCCGGCTTGTCCGCGCGCGTCGCGTCGAGATGGTACAGACTGGCCTTGCCGCCAAGGAGCTTCGCCGCCGCTGCAAAGCCGCCTTCGTGCTCGAAAAAGGCGCCGGCTTCGAGCGCGTCCTGACCCGGCAAGTCTTGCGTATGAACGAAGCCGTCGGCCTCGGCGACGCGGGCGCGGAACAAGTCGCGGGCGTCGCGGCCGGCGGCGCCGAGCGCATAGCCGCTGGCGGCAAGATAGGCTTCGCCGAGCGTCTCGGCCGTCGCCTCGGCATCGGCGGCGAGGATGCGTCCGACCTCCGCGCCGTACGCGCCTGGCGCAGGACCGAAGAGGCGGAGGGCGCTTTCGCCGGCGGCGCGGGCGCCGGCGAGCGGATTGACCTCCGGCGGCTCGTCCAACGCCGCAATCTCGCCGATCAATTGCTCGAGCAGCGCGATCTGCGCCGGAAACACGTCGCGAAACAGGCCGGAAAGGCGAAGCGTCACGTCGATGCGCGGCCGATCGAGCGCCGCCGGCGGCATGATCGTAAACCCCGTGACGCGGCCCGAACCGTGGTCCCAGACCGGCGTCGCGCCGAGATAAGCGAAGATCTGGGCCAGCTCCTCGCCGCCGGTGCGCATGGTCGCCGAGCCCCAAAGATCAAGCACCAGCCGGCGAGGCCAGTCGCCATGATCTTGCAGATGGCGAGCGATGACCGCCTCAGCCGCGCGCTGGCCGATCGTCCAGGCCGTGCGCGTCGGAATCATGCGCGGGTCGGCGGTGAAGAGGTTGCGGCCGGTGGGCAGAACGTCGAGCCGTCCGCGCGCCGGCGCGCCGGCGGCGCCGGGCGGGACGAAGCGGCCGTCGAGCGCTGCGAGCAGGCCTTCCATTTCGCTTTCCGGAGACGCCGCCAAGCGGGCGCGGGCCGCCTCGTCCGCATCGGCGCCCGAGAGTACGTCTCCGGCCGGCGGCGAGCCGAAAACGTGCAGGCCGTCGGCGATGCGCATATCCTTGATGTCGCAAAGCCAGGCGTCGAGCTTCGCCAGCTTGTCCTCGTCGGATGCGCCCTCGCTCGCGCCGCACTCGGCGGCGAGGCCGGTCTGCGCGGCGCGATCGAGAATCGCCTTGGCGAGCAGCGCGGCGCGGCTCGAATCCATCTGCTGCGCCGAAGCGTATTCGTCGAACAGCGTTTCGAATTCGACCAGCGCGCCGGCGCCGGCCGTGGTCAGCGGCGGCGTCAGATGACTGACGATCACCGCGCCGGCGCGACGCTTGGCTTGCGCCGCCTCGCCCGGATTGTTGACGATGAACGGATAGATCAGCGGCGTCGGGCCGAGCAGCGCCTCGGGCGCGCAGGCCTCGCTCAATGCGACCGCCTTGCCAGGCAGCCATTCGAGCGTGCCATGAGTTCCGAGCTGGATCATGGCGTCGATCCGCTGGCCGCGCAGCCACAGATAGAAGGCGATGTAGGAATGGCGCGGCGGCAGGCGCGGATCGTGGTACTCGCTCTTGCGGCTGTCGCGGCCGCCGCGATCCGGCTGGACTGCGGCAATCAGCGCCCCGAGCCGCGCGACGCGGAAGCGAAAGCTTCCGGCCGCGAACGCTTGGTCCTGCTCGGGCTCGCCCCAGGCGGCGACGACCGCTTCGCGCAGCGAGGCAGGCAGCGCGGCGAAGCTCGCCTTGTACTCTGCGATTGGCAGCTCCGCGCTCTGAGCCCCTTCCGCGAGCAAGCGAAATAATGCGTCTGCGTCGTCAATCGTTTCGACCGAATAGCCTGCCTGTTTCAGCCGCGCGGCGATCGCGGCGAGGCTTGCCGGCGTGTCGAGACCCACGGCGTAGCCGACGCGGCCGGCTTTGGCGGGATAATCCGAAATCACGCAGGCGAGCTTGCGCGCCGCGCGCGGCGTTCGGCGCAGCCTCGCCCAAGCCAGCGCAAGCTCCGCGACGAAGCCGACGCGCGAGGGATCCGGCCGATGGATCAGCCTGGCGAACTCCAACGCCTCGCTGCGCGGCGCTTCGTCCTTGAACGAGATCGGCCGGGCGATGATGCGGCCGTCGATTTCCGGCAGGACGACGTTCATCGCGAGGTCGGCGCCAGTCAGACCGCGCGAATCGCGGCGCCAAGCGACGCGCGACGCGCCGGCGTGAATCGCCTGAACGATCGGCGCGTCGGCCGCCTCCAGCGGGCTCGAATCCCGCTCCATGCGCGCAGCGAAGGCGGTCGTGTTGACGATCGCGTCGGGCGCTTCTTGAACGAGGAGATCGGCGAGCCAAGCGGCGGCCTCGCCGTCCTTGAGGCTCGGCGCGTAGGCGGCGAGGACGCGCGCGCCGCGCCGCGCCAGCGCGTCGGCGAGCGCGTCGATCGGCGCGAGGTCGCCGGCGAGCAGATAAGCGCGATAGAAGATGATTGCGACGAGCGGCCGATCGGCGGGGCCCGGCCTGCACGCTGCGGCGTGAAGGCCAAAAGAAGGTACGATCTGGGGCGTCGGCGGCGGCGACGGGTCGCCTGCCAGGCGCCGCTTCGCCCAATCGAACAGACGGCCGATATTGCCCAGCCCGCCCGCTTCGAACGCGCGCCAGATCGCGTCCGCTTCGGCGGCGCCGAGCGTGGAGAGCTCGGCAAGCCGCGGATCGGGCCGGCTGTCGCCGGGAATGATAGCGAGGTCGAAGCCGTGGCGGCGCGCCGCCGCGGCCAGCTCCAAAGCGCCGTAGCGCCAGTAATCGAGGCCGCCGAGCAACCGGACAAGCACGAACCGCGCCTTGGACGCGACCTTCTCGATGTAAAGGTCGACCGAATAAGGATGGCGCAGCATCGCCAGCGAGGCGAGCCGCGCGCGAAGCCCGGGGCCGCTTTCGAGCGCCGCCGCGACGACGCCAAGGTCGCTGTCGGAGAAAGACAGAAACACGCAATCGCCCGGCGATTGGCCGAGATCGACGGCGGCTTCGGCCTCCTCGATCAGTCGGGTCGTCGTGCGCAACAGGTGCATGGCGCGTTCGTCAAGCGACCGCCGCGGCGATCGCGGCGCGGTCCAGCCCGGCCTCGCCGATCACCACCAGCCGGCCGGCGCGAACCTCGCCCGGTCGCCAAGCGCGGTCGAAATGCTGGCGGAAGCGCTTGCCGACGCCCTGCACCAGCAGGCGCATCGGCTTGTCTACGACGGCGAAAAAGCCCTTCATGCGCAAGACGTCGTGGCGCTCCGCGATCGCGGCGAGCTTGGCGACGAAGCGCTCCGGATCGGCCAGCGGCGCGACGTCGAGAACGAAAGTCTCGAACTCGTCGTGATCGTGCTCCTCCTCGTCGTCGTGATGCGATTTGCGAGCGTGGACGTCATCCTCGGCCGCGGCTTCCAGGCCGAGCAGCACTTCAGGATCGACGCGGCCTTCGCTTGTCGCGACGATCTTGACCGCGCGCGGTAAGGCGGCGGCGATCTGCGCGCGGATCGCGGCGCATTCCGCATCGCTCATCAGATCGGTCTTGTTCAGTACGATCATATCGGCGCAGAGCAGTTGATCTTCGAACACCTCTTCGAGCGGATTGTCATGGTCGAGGGCCGGATCGCTTTGCCGCTGTGCGGCGACCGCCGCGGGATCGTCGGCGAATCGTCCCGCCGCGACAGCGGCGCCGTCGACAACCGTGACGACGCCGTCGACGGTCAGGCGCGAGCGGATCGAGGGCCAATCGAAGGCTTTGACCAGGGGTTTCGGCAGGGCGAGGCCCGAAGTCTCGATGATGATATGCTCCGGCTTTTGCGGCCGGCTGAGCAGATATTCGATCGCCGGAGCAAAATCGTCGGCGACGGTGCAGCAGATGCAGCCATTCGCCAATTCGACGATGTTCTCATCGGGGCAATTCTCGACGCCGCAGCCGCGCAAGATTTCGCCGTCGACGCCGACATCGCCGAATTCGTTGACGAGCAGAGCCAGCCGGCGGCCGCGGGCATTTTCGAGGAGATGACGAATCAGCGTCGTTTTGCCGGCGCCGAGAAAGCCGGTGACGATCGTCGTTGGAATTTTCGCCACGTCAGCCGGCGCCATCATCTGCTCCGCTTCAAAAGCGGGGCGCGAGACCGGCGCTCTCCGGAGAGAGCGTGACCGCGAGGCGAGCGCCCCGCGAGCTTCGCCTCCGAGGCGCCCCGCCGGATGCGAAACGGTCAAACGGACGGCAGGTCTCCTGGCTCGCGGTTCAGCGCTTTCTCATCCGCCTTCCCAAATCCCGACCGGACCCAGTGGCCTTGGATGCAAGCTCGCCGCTTACAGTTGCGGGGGCAGCCGCGGCTTTGGGCTTTGGGCCCGCACCGCATTCCCTTTTGCGCTCCCTTGCGGGAGAACCGTCCGGCGGCACGTTGCCACCGAGACGGCGCCTTGTCAAAGCAGCGCGCTCGGTCTCTCTTCCCATAAACGAAACGAAGAGGATCGGACGCGTGATCATGGACGACGCCGAGCGGCACAAGCAGAAGATGCAGAAGCGCAAAGAGGCGCAGGATCGCGAGGTCGCCTCCAAGACGATCGAGAAGGGGCTCTTGATCGTCAATACCGGCAAGGGAAAGGGGAAGTCGACCGCGGCTTTCGGGCTCGTCTTGCGCGCGCTCGGCCACGGCTGGCGAGTGGCCGTGGTGCAATTTATCAAGGGCGCATGGGCGACCGGCGAGCGCAATGTCCTCGAGAGCCGCTTCGCGGATCTCGTCGTCTGGCGTACGATGGGCGAGGGTTTTACCTGGGAGACGCAGGACCGCGCCCGCGACGTCGCGGCGGCCGAGGCCGCCTGGGCCAAGGCGCAGGAGCTGATGGCGGATGAGACGATCCGTCTCGTCGTGCTTGACGAATTGAACATCGCGCTGAGGTACGAGTACCTTCCGGCCCAGGCCGTGGTCGAGGCGCTGGTCGGCCGCCGGCCCGATCTGCACGTCGTCGTCACCGGCCGCAATGCGCCGCCCGCGCTTGTCGAAGCCGCCGACCTCGTCACCGAGATGAACGTGATCAAGCACCATTTCGCCGCGGGCGTGAAGGCGCAGGCGGGAATCGAATTCTGATGGCCCGCCGTCTGATGTTTCAGGGCACGGGCTCCGACGTTGGCAAGTCGCTCCTCGTCGCCGGATTGGCGCGCGCCTTCACGAAACGCGGCTTGCGGGTCGCGCCGTTCAAGCCGCAGAACATGTCGAACAATGCGGCGGTGACGGCGGATGGCGGCGAGATCGGCCGCGCCCAGGCTTTGCAGGCGCGCGCCGCGGGGCTTGCGCCGACGGTTCATATGAACCCGATCCTGCTGAAACCGCAAAGCGAAATCGGGGCGCAGGTCGTGGTGCAAGGAAAGGTCCTCGACGCCGTCAAGGCGCGAGAGTACCAGGCCTTGAAGCCGAAGCTCATGCCCGCCGTCCTGGAAAGCTTCGCCATCCTCTCCAAGAGCGCCGATCTCGTCCTGGTCGAGGGCGCCGGCAGCGCGTCGGAGGTCAATCTTCGCCAAGGCGATATCGCCAATATGGGCTTCGCGCGCGCTGCGGATTGCCCGGTGGCGCTGATCGGCGACATCGACCGCGGCGGCGTCATCGCCCAGATCGCGGGCACGAAGCTGGCGCTGGACGAGGCCGACGCGGCGATGGTGAAAGGCTTCATCGTCAACAAGTTTCGCGGCGACGCCTCGCTTTTCGCCGAGGGGCTGACCGCGATCGAGCGGCTGTCGGGCTGGCCTGCGCTCGGGCTCGTGCCGTTCTTTCGGGAAGCCGCGCGGCTGCCGGCCGAGGACAGCGTCGTTCTGGAGCGGGGCCAAACGACAGTCGGCGGGCGGATCAAGATCGTCGTCCCGATCCTGCCGCATATCGCCAATTTCGACGATCTCGACCCGCTCGCGCAAGAGCCGGAGGTCACGCTGGCGATGATTCGCCCGGGCGCGCCGATCCCCGCCGACGCCGATCTCGTCATCCTGCCGGGCTCCAAGGCGACGCTCGCCGATCTTGCCGCGCTGGTCGAAGCCGGCTGGGACATCGACATCAAGGCGCATGTCCGGCGCGGCGGCCGCGTGCTCGGCCTGTGCGGCGGCTATCAGATGCTCGGCCGCGCGATCGCCGATCCGGAGGGAATCGAGGGGCCCGCCGAAGCGCGGCCCGGCCTCGGCCTGCTCGACGTCGAGACCACGCTGACCGGCGACAAGACCCTCGTTCACGTCGCCGGACGTTCGGCGCTCACCGGCGCGCCCTTTTCCGGCTACGAGATGCATGTCGGCCGCACCGACGGGCCGGACCGGGCGCGTCCTGCGCTGGTCTACGCCGACGGACGAACCGAAGGCGCGACGTCCCCGACCGGCCTCGTCGCCGGCGCCTATGTTCATGGCCTGTTCGCCCATGACGAGCAGCGCCGCGACTGGCTCGAGCGGCTCGGCGGCGCGGGCTCCGAGCTGCGCTACGAGGCGACGATCGAGCGCGTCTTGGACGATCTCGCCTTGCATCTCGAGCGGCATCTCGATCTCGACCGACTGCTCAGCCTCGCGCAATGAGCCGGTCGACGATCCCGGCTATTGCGTCAGTGAGCCGCACGCCGCGAGCGCCGTGGTCGCAACCGCCAGCGAGAAGAACTGGATCGCCGCGGCGCGGCGGTAAAGGCCCAAAGCTCGGCGAATATCAGCGGCTTTGGCCTCGCGCCGCCCCTCGCCCATAAAGGCGTCCTCGACCAATGTCTCGCCATAGAAGCGGGGCCCGGCGAGCTTGAGGCCGAGCGCGCCCGCCATCGCCGCCTCCGGCCAGCCGGCGTTGGGCGAACGATGGCGCGCGGCGTCGCGAAACACGCATCGAAGCGCCGCGGCGGCCGGCGCCGCGCCGTCGAGCCGCGCGGCCAAAATCAGCCACAAAGCCGCCAGCCGCGACGCCGGCAGATTGACGAGGTCGTCGAGCCGCGCCGAAGCCCAGCCGAACGCCGCGTAGCGCGTCGTGCGATGGCCGACCATGCTGTCGGCCGTGTTGATCGTCTTGTAGAGGACGCCGCCGGGAAGACTGAAGGCCGCGAGCCAGACGGCGGGCGCGACCACGCCATCCGAGAAATTTTCGGCCAAGCTCTCGATCGCGGCGCGGGCGACGCCCGCCTCGTCGAGAACCGAGGTCCGACGGCCGACGATCTTGCCGACGGCCTCGCGCCCCGCTGCGAGCCCGCCGCTTTCCAAAGCCTCGGCCACGGCCTTGACGTGATCATGAAGGCTGCGCTGAGCCGGCAGGCTGGCGGCGAGCAAGGCGAGAACGACGTAGCCGACCGGCGAGCCGGCGCAGGCCCAGGCGACCGCGCCGGAAACGATCGCGGCGGCGGCCAGCCACAGGAGGAGGCTCAAGACGCCGAGCGCGCGCCGGACCGGCGCGCTGAAGCGATCGCTGTTGAACCTGGCTTCGGTCGCGCTAATCAGAGCGCCGATCCAGGCGACGGGATGGCCGATCCGTTTGAACAGGGCGGGCGGATAGCCGACCAGGGCCTCGACGGCGAGTGCGGCCAGACTCAGCGAGAAGGCGACGGAAAGCGACATGAACGAACTTGCGGGCCTCCCTCCGCCCATCCTTTCGCCGAGCCTCTATCACGGCGGCGACATCGCCGCAGCGCGCCGCGCCTTTCCCGGCGCGCCCGAGCCCTGGCTGGATCTTTCGACCGGCGTCAACCCCAATCCCTATCCCCTCCCGCCGCTCGATCGGGAGGCTTGGACCCGCCTGCCCGACCGGGCGGCTCTTGGCCGGCTCGAAGAAGCGGCGGCGGCGCGCTATGGGGCGCCGGATGGCGTCGCGGTCGTCGCCGCGCCGGGCGCCCAGGCGCTGATTCAAATCCTGCCGCGGCTTTTGCCCGCCGCGACTGTCGGGATATTCGGCTTTACTTACGCCGAATACGAGCAGGTTTGGCGCGCGGCGGGCGTGGAGGTCGCCTGCGTCGAAACGTTGGACGAACTCGCCGCCTTTGACGTCGCGGTCGTCGTCAATCCGAACAATCCCGACGGCCGGATCGTCGCCCCCGACGACCTCGTCGCTATCGCGGGCGCTTTGGGGCGGCGCGACGGGGCGCTGGTCGTCGACGAAGCGTTCATTGACGCGGCCCCGGCCGGGGCGAGCCTGGCGCCGAGACTGCCGGATTCAGCCATCGTGCTGCGCTCCTTTGGCAAAATCTATGGGCTGGCCGGCTTACGGCTCGGCTTCGCCGTCGCCGGCCCCCGCCACGCCGCCAAGCTTCGCAGCCTGCTCGGCCCCTGGGCGGTTTCCGGTCCGGCGATCGAAGTCGGAGCGGCGGCCTTGGCCGACGAGGCCTGGCTCGCCGCGACGATCGCCGATCTTTCGGCGCGCGCCGCCGCACTCGACCGCCTCCTCGTCCGATGCGGCCTGACGATTGTCGGCGGCGCGCCGCTGTTCCGACTGGCCGCTCACGCCGAAGCTCAAACGCTTTTCGATCAGCTCGGCCGGCGGGGCGTGCTGGTTCGGCGCTTCCCGGCGCGGCCGAATTGGCTGCGCTTCGGGTTGCCCGGCGATGAAGCGGCCTTTGCCCGGCTCGATGCGGCGCTGGCGAGCGCCTCGCCAGAGCAAGCTCGTCCATCGCCGGTCTGCTGAACGTCAGACCGCTCCGGAACGACGCATCGTGGTGCGGCCGCCAAATTCTTGCTTCGCCCGTCGCTGTTGAAAACCAGCGCTGCGCGAGGGCTTCGGCCGACGCGCCGCAATAAAGCCACGGCGAGGCTGGATGATTAAAATAACAAGCCTATAGGGGGTGACGGAGCGTCGCCGCCGACGTCTCTTACGTTTTGTCGACCGCGGCGATGTGCATGAAGGAACGCAAGGCCATGCCGACGTCTGGCGCCGCCCTGCGGCGGCGCCTTTTTTGCTGCTGGCCGCACGGCAAGGCCGGAGCGAGAGCGATCGCCCTGGCCGCGCTCGCTCTCCTCTCGTCGCAAACGCCCATAGCGGCGTCGACTCGCGGGTCGCAGGTCGCCGCCGGACCTTGGCGGTCGGCGCAAGCCTCCGACGGCGTTGCGACAGCGCCGAAGGACGACGACAAAAACAAGGGAGACAAGACCAGCGTTCCGGCGACCGTCGTCGACGGGACTCAGCTGGAGAGCGTGCTGGGAATTCAAGCTCTCAGCGCCGCCGGCGAAGACATGGGACGGATCGTCGACATTGTAGTCGATCGCTCCGGCCAAGTCAGGGCCGCGATCATCGATTTCGGCGGCTTTCTCGGCGTCGGCTCCCGCAAGATCGCCGTCGACTGGCGCTCGCTGCATTTTGACCCGAAGAAGGCGGGCGTCGTCGTCGTGAATTTGACGAAAGATCAATTGCGCGTCGCCCCCGCCTACAAGGCGGAGGAGCCTGTCGTCGTGATCGGCGGCCCCAGCGCCAAGCCGTGAGGAGCGGCTGATCGCTCATTTTAGACGCGCAATGGTCATTTTTCGGACTGACGAAGACGCTTTTCAAAGACGCATGTCCGATTTCGCAGGAGCCGGACCGCAGCGGGAAGAATCGCCCCCAGAACCAGTTCAGGCCTCGGCCGAGGCTACGCGCGCCGATCGGAAGAACACTCGCTCGCCCGCGCCGTCGCGCGCCAGCCGCCGCGCTCTCGACTGGTTCGTCTTCTTCTTGGCGGATGTGCAAACGGGATTCGGCGCTTTCGTATCCGTCTATCTGACCGCGCAGAAATGGACGCAAACCGATATCGGCCTTGTCTTGACGGTCGGCTCGATCGTCGGTCTCCTCGGCCAAATTCCTGGCGGCGCGATCGTCGACGCCGCGCGCTCGGAGCGCTTTGTAGCGGCTTTGGCGGTCGTCATGGTCGCGATCAGCGCCTTCGCGCTCGCGGTCTCGCCGATCTTTGTCGTCGTTCTGGCCTCGCGGCTGCTGCAAGCAGGCGCGAGTTGCGTCCTCGGTCCGGCAATCGCGGCGATCAGTCTCGGACTTGTCGGCCGGCGGGAGATCGGCGCGAGACTTGGCCGCAATGCGGCCTTCGCGTCGATCGGCTCGGGTCTGGCCGCCGCCGCGATGGGCGCCTGCGCGTACTATCTTTCGGATCGGGCCGCCTTCATGCTCGCCGGAAGCATGAGCCTGCCGGCGCTCTTCGCCCTGATCCACATCCGAACCCAAGAAATCGACCCGACGAGAGCCCATGGCGGCGTTCCGAAACCGGAGCAAAGAAACCCGCTCGCCGGCCTACTCGGCCTGCTCGAAATCCGTGCTTTGGTGATATTCGCCGGGTGCGTCGTGCTGTTCCAACTCGCCAACGCCGCGATGCTGCCGCTGGCGGCGAGCATGATGACGTTGCGGTCGAGCAAATTCGCCACGATTCTCGTCGCGACATCGATCGTCGCCCCGCAGCTTATCGTCGCCGTCCTTTCGCCATGGGTGGGCCGCAAGGCCGAGCAATGGGGACGACGTCCGTTGCTCGTTCTTTGTTTCGGCGCGTTGGCGGTTCGCGGCCTGTTGTTTTCTTTCGTCATCAACCCTTACGCGCTGATGGGCGTACAATTGCTCGACGGCGTTTCCGGCGCCGTCCTCGCCGTGTTGATCCCGCTCATCATCGCCGACGTCTCGCGCAATACCGGCCATTTCAATCTTGCGCAGGGGACGGTCGGCTGCGCGGTGGGCGTCGGCGCTTCGATCAGCACCAGTTTGGCCGGCTATGTCAGCGACCGCTTCGACAGCGCCACGGCGTTTCTGATGATGGCCGGAATCGGCCTGCTCGGTTTGGCGGCCGTGTGGTCCGCCATGCCGGAAACGCGTCCGAGCGACGAAGAGGAAGATTGAGCGTTCACCCGGAGACGGAAGCGATCCGTGGACGCGGGACGGCCGCGCCCAACATGTCGCGATAGATCGCCAAATACTCTTTGGCCATGCGACTCGCCGTGAAGCGCTCCTCGAAGCGCTTCCTGATCGCTTCGCGCGACAATCGGGAGAGTTGGCGTACCGCGCCGACGGCGCTGGTTTCGTCTTCGACCACGAAACCGGTCACCCCGTCTTCGATGACCTCCGGGACCGAGCCGCGATTGAACGCGATGACCGGCGCGCCGCAGGCCATCGCCTCGATCATGACGATCCCGAACGGCTCCGGCCAATCGATCGGCACGATCAATGCAATCGCCCCGCTCAAAAACTCGGATTTCTGCGCGTCGGCGATCTCGCCGATGAATTCGACGTGAGGTTTGGCGAGCAGCGGCCGAATCGTTTCGTCAAAGTAATCGTGGTCGACCACGTCCACTTTCGCAGCGATCTTGATCGGCAGACCGCATCGCTCGGCGATATGGATGGCGCGATCCACCCGCTTTTCCGGCGAAATTCGACCCAAAAAGGCGAGATAGGACGGCGTCGCCGGCGAGGGCCGCAAGAGGTTCTCGGGCATGCCGTGATGAACCGTGCCGATCCAGCGCGCGTGCGGCGCCGGCCGCCGCTGGGCGTTCGATATCGACACGACCGGTATCGTCGAAAAGATCGAGAAGATCGGTTCGTGTTCCGGCAGGTCGAGACGGCCGTGCAGCGTCGTCACAAACGGCGTCGCCTGCCGCGACATCACGGAAAAAGGATAATAATCGAGATGAAAGTGCAGCAAATCGAATTCCTTCGCCCGGCGGCAGACCTGTTCGATCATCGCCATGTGCAAGGCGTTCGGGTCGCGCACCGAGCCGTCGAGCCTGAGAGCGGTCGGCCACATCGCCTCCAGCCGCGCGCTGGTGACGGAATCGCCGCTGGCGAAGAGCGTCACGTCGTGGCCCAGCGCGACAAGTTCTTCGGTCAGCCAGGAAATGACTCGTTCTGTGCCGCCGTAAAGTTTCGGCGGCACGGCTTCGGTCAGCGGAGAGATTTGGGCGATGCGCACGTGTTTCTCCTCCCGGCGCGAACGCGCCGAAATCTCTATGGCGGGCGTAGGATTAGGTCTTCGCGAGAATCGAAAACGACGTGAAACGTCTCAACGCGAAATAAGTTCCCGAAGCGAAAATTCTTTCCGGATGTGGCGGTTGATCCCGCAACTCAGGCGTTAGACCGTCAAACTTTGACCGATTTTTGCCCAAACATTCCGCCGCCGATGAACGAAAGCAACCTGACCAAATATACGTCCAGACCTGTCGGCTTCCTTGCGCGCTACGTGCGGGCGCGCCCCGCGCCTCATGCGGCCGTCATCATTGCCGTGCTGGCGGCGGTCGGCTGTTCGGTCAGCACCCAATACGGCGTCAAGCGGCTGGTCGACGCTTTGTCCGCGCCGGATCGCGGCGGGAGCCCTTGGATCGCCTTCGGCGTCGTACTCTTCTTCATCGCCGCAGATAATTTGTTCTGGCGAGCCGCCGGCTTGATCGGCAGCTATACATTCGTACGGGTGACCGGCGACCTTCGCGCCGATCTGTTCAGACATTTGACCGGTCACGCGCCGAGCTATTTCGCCAAGAGAATGCCGGGCGTGCTGACGAGCCGGGTCACGGCGACGTCCAACGCCGTCTTCACGCTCGAGAACATGTTCGTTTGGAACGTCGCGCCGCCATGCCTGGCCACGATCGGCGCGATTGCATATCTCGCGATAGTCAATGTATGGATGGCGCTTCTCCTGGCCGTGGTCTCTTGCGGGATGATCGTTGCGATCTTCCGCATCGCCGCCGCAGGCAAGCCGCTGCACCACGATTTCGCCGACAAAGCCGCCGCCGTCGACGGCGAGATGGTCGACGTGATCGGCAACATCTCGATGGTGAAAGCATTCGGCGGTCTGCTGCGAGAACACCATCGTTTCGACGCCACGGTGGCCCAAGAGTTGACGGCCCGGCGACGAAGCTTGCTTTATCTGGAAAAGCTCAGGCTGACGCACGCCTGCGTCACGGTGATCCTGATCATCGGCTTGCTGGCTTGGGCGATTCGGCTCTGGCAAAATCATCAGGCGACCGTCGGCGACGTCGTGCTGGTCTGCACGTTGGGCATTTCGGTGCTCAGCGCGACGCGCGATTTCGCCGTCGCGCTGGTCGACGTCACGCAGCACTTGGCGCGGCTGTCGGAGGCTCTGGTCACGCTTTTGTGTCCGCACGAACTCAAGGACCATCCTGAAGCGTCGGCCCTCGAGCCCCGAGGCGGGGCGCGCATCGCTTTCGAGCGGATCAGCTTCGCCTATCCCGAGGGCCGCCAAGTCTTCAGCGACTTCAGCCTCACGGTCGCGGCCGGCCAGAAGATCGGCCTGGTTGGGGCTTCCGGCGGCGGCAAATCCACGCTCCTCGCGCTGCTGCAGAGATTTTACGATTTGCCGGGCGGCCGCATCTTGATCGACGGCCAAGATATCGCGTTGGCGACGCAGGAGAGCGTCAGGCAAGCGATCGCCGTGGTGCCGCAGGACGCGGCGCTGCTCAATCGGTCGTTGATGGAGAACATTCGCTACGGCCGCCCCGAAGCGAGCGATCAGGAGGTCTGGGACGCTGCGCTTGCGGCGCGATGCGGCGAGTTCATCGGCAGCCTGCCTGCCGGCCTCGACACGATCGTCGGCGATCGCGGGGCGCAATTGTCGGGCGGCCAGCGCCAGCGCGTCGCGATCGCGCGCGCGTTCCTGAAGAACGCGCCCATCCTGCTGCTCGACGAAGCGACTTCCGCGCTGGACAGCGAGGCCGAAGAAGCGATCCGCGACGCTCTGTCGCGTCTCATGGAGGGGCGAACGGTCATCGCCGTCGCGCACCGACTGTCGACGCTGCGCAATTTTGACCGGATCGTCGTTCTGCGGAATGGCAGGATTGTCCAGGACGGCGAGCCGGAACGCCTTATGCAGGTCGAGGGACCTTATCGAACGCTGGTCATGCAGGAAGTCAACCGCCTGTCGCGTCGCGCCGCATAACGCCGCTCACCGCGGGACCTGGTACGTCCCGATCAAGTCCGCTTCGCCCAAAATATTTGCGCGCGCGGCGTCCCATACTTCCTCCGCGGTCGGGCGCGGGCCGACGTCGAGCTTTGCGACTCCCAAAGCCGCCAAGCGGAAGCGGTAATCGTGCGGCGGGTCGCCGTGCGGCGGATGCGGCCCGTCATAACGCGAATGGCCGAACGCGTTGATCCCGTGCGGCAGGCCTTCCTCGCGCGCGCCTGAACTGCCGCCTTCTGGCAGATGACGCCGCTCGGCGGGAATGTCATAGACGGCCCATTGCCGGAAGGCCGGCGCTGGCGCGTCCGTGTCCTCCATGATCAGGACAAAGCTGCGCGCGCCGGGCGGAGGATCGGTCCATTCAAGCTCCGGCGAGACATTGTCGCCGTCCCTCGCATGGCGTTTCGGAATGGGCTCGCCGGTGGCGAAAGAGGGGCTGATGAGCCGGAACGGCGTCAAGGCTAAGGCTTCCGTTCGGCGGCGTGCGTTTGCGGCTTATGGCCGCTCTGGCCGGGATTATTATGTTTGTGATGATCGCGCGATTCGCGATTCGTCCCGGTCGGACCGGTCGCGGGCTTGCTCGTCTCGGGAACTCGGTCGGCGCCGATATGCGCCTCGCGATCGCGCGTTTTAGGCGGCCCTTCCTTGCGCTCAAAAGTTCGTACCTGGAGGTCGTGGGTCTTGCCGCCTGGCATTTTGAATTCTCGTCTCGTTCAAGGCTGTCCAGTCCCGCCGGCCGATCCGTAGACTTGGCCCGTCGCAAAGCTGGCGTCGTCGGCGGCGAGCTGCACGTAAATCGAACCGAGCTCCGCCGGCTGGCCGGGGCGGCCGAGCGGCGTCGTCGCGCCGAAATGCTCGACCTTCTCCATCGTCGCGCCGCCGCTCACCTGCAACGGCGTCCAGATCGGTCCCGGCGCCACCGCATTGACCCTTATCCCCTTCGGCGCAAGCTGCTTGGCGAGCGACTTCGTATAATTCATGACCGCCGCCTTGGTCTGCGCGTAATCGTAGAGGTCCGGCGACGGATTGTAGGCTTGCTCGGACGCCGTACCGATAATCGCTGAGCCGGGCGGCATATGCGGCAGCGCCGCCTTGATGATCCAGAACGGCGCGTAGATGTTGGTCTTCATCGTCGCATCGAAATCTTCGCTGGAGAGGTCCAGGATCGACGCGCGGCTCTGCTGCCGGCCGGCGTTGTTGACCAGAATGTCGAGCCCGCCGAGGCCGCGCACCGCCTCCGCGACCAGCCGGTTGCAGAACGCTTCGTCGCGAATGTCGCCGGGAATCGACAGACCGATCCGGCCTTCCGCCTTGATCAGCGCGATCACTTCGCGCGCATCCGGCTCTTCCTGGGGCAAGTGATTGATTGCGACGTCGGCGCCCTCGCGCGCGAAGGCGATCGCCGCGGCCCGGCCCATGCCGGAATCGCCGCCCGTGATCAGTGCCTTGCGGCCGGCCAACCGGCCCGATCCGCGATAGCTGTTCTCGCCATGGTCCGGGCGCGGATCCATGTCGCGCGCAAGACCCGGCCAGGGCTGCGACTGCCGCTTGAATGGCGGCTTGGGATATTTGCCGACGGGGTTCTGCAGCGTCTCCGACACTGCGCCATGCGTTGAATTTTGGGCGAAAGCCGGGGTCGCGGCGGCGACGAGCCCGACGCCGCCGGCGCTGACGAATTCACGGCGTGAGAAAGGATTGCGGTCGCTGACGCCCATTTTACGGCTCCATGATCGGACCGGGCGAAACGCTCGCGGCGGCCATTTGTTGCGAGGCGATTGATCCGATGGCGTTGATCTTTGCGCGACTGTCCCAAATCTGCGGAGCGCACGTTCTGACAGGCGCGGCGCGCGTCTCCGCCGGATCGCTGGAAACGTTGCAGTCGTTTGGCGGTTATATCGATCGGGTAGAGATTGGCGACGAATGACCAATATTTTCGATTTTGACCGGACGCCGCGCGTCTGCCGCGATAGGGCGGGTAGGATGCGGGAAATAGCGGCCGAGGCCGCAGAGCCGAAAATTCGCGCGATCCTCGCCCGTTTGGCGGACGATTACGATCGTATGGCCGATCAGACGGACGAACGTCCCGACGGCGCGCGCCTTCGCCGGGAGCGAAGTCGCGACTGACGAGCTTACGCCGCGGTCGGGCGCTCGCGACTTTCGTCGCGCAGCTTGGCCGAATAATGCGAGGCGTTCATCGCGCCTGCGGCCGCTTCTCGCGCGAACCGAATGAGGTGGCGCGCGACGACGGCGACGGCGATCACGTTCTCCAAATCGCCACGCTTCAGCCGAGGCCATGCGAAAGACCAGAATTCGCGGCGATAGTCGCTCCTGACGCCCATCTTCCACAAAATCTTCGCGAGAAGGCGCAACGCCGTGCGGATGTTGCGCCATGACGCGCGCTGCGGGCTTGCCGGACGCGGCAACCGGTTGGCGTAAGTAAATTTAACCTGGTGTTCGTAACGGGCGAACAGGGCCGAAGGCTCATAGGCTTTCGCCATGGTCTCGCGCCACATAGCGAGCACGTCGTCGTACGGGAGAAGGAAATCGACATTGGAATCGCGCGCCTGGTTTATGATCAGTCGATCGGCCCGCTTAAGCCGATCCCAGAGCGGCGTCTTCGGCAAAGCTTGCAGGAGATTGACCGTCGCCATGGGGATGCGCGAGGCTTCGATAAAGTCGAGTATGCGGCGGCCGGTCTCGCGCGTATCGGTATCGAGGCCGAGGATGATGCCTGAGATCACCTCCATGCCGTAGCGGTTCAGCGTCTCGACCGCTTCGAGAATGGGAACCATCATATTGTGCGCCTTGGATATGGCGCGCAGCGCCTCCGGCTCGGGCGTCTCGACGCCGCAGAACACCGCGGCGAAGCCGGCCTCGCGCATCAGCGCCAACAGGTCCGGCGAGCGAGCGATGTTGAGCGTCGCCTCGCAGGAGAACGAGATCGCGTAGCCGTTCCGCTTTTGCCATTCGATCAAGTGCGGCAGCAGCTGCTTCACGGCTCGCCGGTTGGCGATGAAATTGTCGTCGACGAAATAAATCGCGCCCAGCACGCCGCAGGCGAGCAGCTTGTCGAGCTCTGCGAGAACCTGCTCGGGGGTCTTCAGGCGCGGGACGCGGCCATAGAGGTTCGGGATATCGCAGAACTCGCATTGATAGGGACAGCCGCTGGAGAATTGAATGCTGCCCAAGAAATACCGAGGGATGGCGGCCAGTTCGTAAGCCGGCGGCGGACATTCGCTCAACGGACGTCGCTCCGTCGTCCTCAGAATCGTCTGGCGCGGCGGGCGAGTACAGTCCGCAGCGAGGCGGGAAAAAAGCGCGTCGGTCGCGTCGCCCAGTTCGCCGATATGGAGGTAGTCGAATTCGGGGTAATCCTCCGGACAGGCGGACACGGAAGGGCCCCCCAACGCCGCGACGCGGCCAGCTTCATGCGCGCGCCGACAAACGTCGTGAATCTGGCGTCGCTGGACATGCATCCCGCTGACGAAGACTGCGTCCGCCCAGGCGAAGTCGGCCTTGGCGGCGGGCGCGACGTTCTCATCGATGAAACGAACCTGCCAATTCGGCGGCAGCGACGCGGCGATGACCAACAGCCCTTGCGGCGGCATGAACGCTCTCACGCCGTTCATCAATTCGTACGCATATTCAAACGTGCCGAACGATGGGGAATATTTCGGCGAGACGCAGAGGATCCGTCGAGCCGTCAGCGACTGGGGCGACGTCATGGCGAGGCTGCTCCGAGCGTTATTTGCCCAGCCCGCGCTGCCGACGAAACGCCACGCCCGCCCAGTTTATACCATGCTCGACGGCGGCCGGCGACGTCGCAATCCGCCGCAATCGGATAAAGCGGTGGCGGCGGCGCCCGTCTCAGCTGGCGGAGGGCTCTGACTTGCCTTTGCTTCCGCCGCTATAGACGAAGCGATCGCCGTCGTCGGATTCGAGCTCTCGACACGCCTGCTCCCGACGTCGAGCCTTTTGAGGACTTTCCCGGGTCGAACGATTGGCCGTCGCGGTTGCGGCCAGGTTGTTTATGATCGCGCAGGCGGTCGGGGGCGATGACGCAGAGCATCATCAGACCGCCGCAACAAAAGGAGCGATCGATGGAAGAATCCCTGGTCGTCCGCCGTGAGACGCGCGTTCCCGCGCCGCCGGCCGCGGTGTTCGCGCTGCTGACCGACCCGGACAAAATCCTTCGTTGGATGGGAACCGAGGCGCAGGTCGAGCCGCACACCGGCGGACTCTATCTCGTCAACGTCACCGGGGCGCGCTTCGCCCGCGGCGCGTTCCGCGAGGTCGTGCCGGTTCATCGCCTCGCCTATAGTTTCGGCTGGGAGGGCAGCGAGATCGTGCCGCCGGGATCAAGCCTGGTCGAGATCGACCTCATCGAGGAGCCCGAAGGAACGCTGGTGCGTTTAACTCACTCGGGCCTGCCCAACGCGGAGCAATGCGCCGGCCACGCGGAGGGCTGGGCCCATTACCTCGACCGGCTGGCTACAGCCGCCGCGGGGCGCGATCCAGGTCCTGACCCCTTCCGCGGCCGTGGCGGACCTCAATAAGGCGACGCTTTACGAGAGCGTCGCGGGGTTTGGCGCCCGCCGCTCCGGTCAGACTTCTTGACTGGTCGGAGCGTTTGGACTTAGCTGTGTCGGACAGGTTCATACAGGTATGGACACTTGCCGGCCAAATACAAGGAAATCGCAGACAGCTTGATCGGCCGGATTCGCAGCGGCGAACTCAGCGCCGGCGCCCGCCTTCCCGGCGAACATTTGCTCGCCCAGACTTATGAGGTGAGCCGCAGCACCATCCGCCAAGCTTTAGCCGAGCTCCAGCAGGCCGGGCTGATCGAGACCTGGACGGGCGCAGGCTCCTTCGTTCGTTACGACGACGCGCTGCTTGACGATCAGATCGGCTGGACCGAGGCGTTGGCGCGCCAGGGCGTCGAGACGCGGACCCGGATCATTCGGCTGGATCGAATCCTCGACGGCGCGCTTGCGCGAGAACTCGGCCTTGGCGACGCCGTTTTCCTCGCGCTTGATCGCGTCCGAAGCATAAAATCAGGAGAGCCGATCTCGCTCGAACGCAGCCGCCTGCCGTGGCGAAAGAGTTTCGCCGACGTGTTGCGGAGCGGTCTGAAGGGGGGCTCCCTCCAAAAGACGCTCGCCGCGCTCGGCGTGCGCGCCGTCGGCGGCAGCGAAGCGGTCGCCCTGGCGCGGCTCTCGGCCGACGAGGCCGCCCTGCTCGGTCGCTCCGAGGGCGAGGCCTTCCTCGCCACGCGGCGTACCGTGCACGGCCCCGACGGGAAGATCGTCGAGCGAGTCGACAGCCTTCTGCATCCCGATCATTTCAAGTTGCAATTCAGCTTCGGCGAGCGGCCAAAATGACGGCGCGAAGCCGCGCGCGCGGCGCGCTTCTCGGGCTTGCGATCGGCGACGCCTTGGGCATGCCGACCCAATATATGCCGCGCGAGGTCGTCGCCGAGCGCTACGGCGTGCTGAACGAATTCAAGCCCGGTCCGGACGACAACCCGATCAGCCGAGGCCTGCCCGCCGGCCGCGTCACCGACGATACGGACCAGGCGGTCATTCTCGGGCGGCTCCTGGTGAAAGGACGAGGCCGCGTCGATCCGGAAAGCTTCGCGAGGGAGCTATTGGCCTGGGAGAGGCGGATGATCGCCGCCGGCTCGGCCGATCTTCTCGGCCCCTCGACCCGCAAGGCGTTGACCTTGGCGGCGGAGGGCGTCCCGACCGATCAGACGGGCCGCAGCGGCGCGACCAACGGCGCGGCCATGCGCGTTGCGCCGGTCGGCGTCGCCTTTCCTCACGAGCCGGTCGAGCGGCTGATCGACGCCGTCGTTCAAACCGGCCATGTCACCCACAATACGACGATCGCAATCGCCGGCGCCGCTGCGGTCGCCGCGGCCGTCAGCGCCGGAATCGACGGCGCGGGCGTCGAAGAAGCGTTGCGCTTCGCCGGCGAAGCGGCGCGACACGGCGCACGGCGCGGCTTCTACTTCGCCGGCGCGGACGTCGCCGCTCGCATCGCCTGGGCGATCGGCCTGACGCGCGGCCGGGCGAAAGAAGAGGCGCTCGACATCGTCTATCGCCTCGTCGGCACCGGCCTGGCGACACAAGAAGCAGTGCCGGCGGCGATGGCGATTTGCGCGATGGCGCCCGATGATCCTTGGCTGATTTGCCGGCTTGCCGCGAGCCTGGGCGGCGACTGCGACACGATCGCGGCTATCGCCGGCGCGATCGCCGGCGCTTGCCACGGCGCCGAGAGCTTTCCGCGTGGCGTCGTCGAAGCGTTGCATGACGCCAATCCGGACTTGCCTCTGGAGGAATTGGCCGACGATTTGCTCGCGCTGCGCCGGCAGGAAAAGCCGCATATCGAGGAGCGGCGCGCATGAAGACGCATTGCTTCACGCGGATGTTGAGCGTCGGCAGCATCCTCGCCGACATTCGCATCGAGGCGCCGCGTGTGCCCGAGCGCGGCGGCGACGTCATTGGCTCGGCCGCCTCGATCAGCGCCGGGGGCGGCTTCAACGTGCTCGCCGCCGCGTCGCGCAACGGGCTGAAAAGCGCCTTCGCCGGCCGCCACGGTGTCGGGCCGTTCGGCGATCGCATTCGCGCCGATCTGGCGCAGGAAAATATCGCGGCGCTGCTGCCGCCGAGCCCGGAAGGCGACAGCGGCTTTTGCCTGGTCCTTGTCGAGCCGGACGGAGAGCGTACTTTCATCACCAGCCCAGGCGTCGAAGCCGAACTCGGCGAACGCAAACTTGAAGACATTCCTCTCGAAGCCTCGGACGCGGTGTTCATATCCGGGTACGATCTCAGCTATGCGGCGCTGGGGCCGCACATCGCGCGCTGGACGGCGTCGTGGCGCAGCGAGACTTTCCTCGCCATTGATCCAGGCCCGCTCGTCGCGGACATCCCCGACGCCGTCTTCAGGGCGACGCTCGCTCGCGCCGACCTTTTCACCCTCAATCGGCGCGAGGGCGCCTTGCTGGCCGGGACGGACGATCTCTTCGCTATCGCCGCATTCGTCCGACCACGCCTCTCCGCGAAGGCGCTGCTCGCGATCCGTGACGGCGCGGCGGGCTGTTTCCTTTTCGGCGCAGGGTTGACGGAAACGCCGGTCCACGTTCCCGCCCCGCCGGTGCGCGCGGTCGACACGACCGGAGCGGGCGACGCGCATACAGGCGCGCTGCTCGCCGGGCTCGCCGCCGGCCTGGAGGCTGTCGCCGCAGCGGCGCGCGCCAACGCGGCGGCGGCCCTTTCAGTGACTCGCCGAGGATCGGCGACGGCGCCGACAAGCCGGGAAGTGAACGCATTCCTGGCGGCAGGCCGCAATCCGGAAGCCGGTCAGAAGGATGAACCGAAAGCCACGTCAACCATGAAAGCGCCACGCGAAACGGGAGAAAACGCCATGACGCCTCATCTCAACCGCAGAACTTTTCACGCGCTCTTTAGCGGCGCCCTCGGCGCCGGTTTGCTGACGATCGCCGGATCGCGCCGCGCCGGCGCGGCGGCGACCGAGATCACCGTTCTCAACTGGAAAGGCTACGGCACCGACGAAGCTTTCGCGCTCAAGGCCTTCGCCGAAGCGACCGGCGTGACCGTCAAGCACGACTATTTCAACGCTGAAGCGGAAATGCTGACCAAGCTGCGCACCAATCCGGGCGCGTACGACGTCGTGCTGATCAACAGCGCTCGAACCCAGCAGGTGCAAGCCGATGGCCTGATCGACCCGGTCGACTTGAACGCCGTGCCGAACGCCAAGGATTTGGCCCCTGCGCTTCGCGACCATTCCAACATTTGGGTTGACGGCAAGCCTTATGGCGTCGCCTGGCTCTGGGGCATGACCGCCCTCGCCGTGCGCAGCGGCAAGGTCTCGGACGCGCAGAGCTGGGCCGTATTTTCCGATCCGAAATATGCAGGCCGGCTCGCTTTGTTCGACGATTCGATCACCCAAGTCGGCATCGGCGCTCTGCTCACGAACCAAGATCCGAACAATCCGAAAGATTTGAAGGCCGTGACGACGGCGCTCAAGGCGATGAAGCCGAACGTAAAGCTGACATGGTCGAGCGAAGACGAGTGGAACAAGGCCTTCGCCGCCGACGCTTTCGATATTTCCGACTATTGGTCAGGCGCCGCAGCGCGCTCGATCAAAATCCACAAGCTGCCGCTCGACTTCATCGTGCCAAAAGAGGGCGCGATCGGCTGGCTGGACACGCTCGCCGTTCCGACGTCAAGCACGAAGAAGCCGGCGGCGCTCCAATTCATCAATTACATGATCGACCCGAAATTCTACGTGACCTGGGCGACCCAGAGCGGCGCGCCAGCCTCGACTAACGCCGCCGCGATGAACGCGCTGCCCGCCGACGATCTCAGCCATAAGATTTACAAACCGGAAGACTTGGCCAAACTGAAATTCATGTCCGCGCTGCCGGACGATCGCCGCCAAGCCTTCAACGACGTCTGGGACGAGGTGAAGGCCTATTACGCCAAGTAGGCGGCGGCTTTGCAGCTCGAGGCGAACGTGCCGCGCGCCGAAGCGTCGAGTTCCCGACAAATCCCCGCGCGGCGGCGATGGACGACCGCCGCGCTGCTCGCGCCGGCTTACGGCTGGCTGACGCTCGCCGTCTTCCTGCCGCTGAGCGCGATGCTGTTTTTCAGCTTTCTGAAAGCAGCGCCGTTCGGCGCGCGCCCGCTGCAACTGACCCTCGACAATTACCTCGCCTTCATCCGCCGGCCCTATCTTGTCGGCGTCGCCTGGACCTCGATCGAGATCGGCCTGTGGACAACCGGCCTCAGCGCGCTGATCGGCCTGCCAGCCGCCATCGCGTTGGCGCGCGCGACCAGAGGACGCTCCCAGCAGGTTCTATTCCTGCTTGTCGTCCTTCCCTTCTGGACGAATGGGCTGGTCCGCGTCTTCTCCTGGACTATGGTGCTGCGCGAGGGCGGCGTTCTTGATTATGCGCTCCATCTCGTGGCGCCTACGGCGCCGCCCGTTTCTCTTCTCTATAGTTTTCCGGCGATCGTCATCGGCCTCGTTCACGCCTATCTGCCTTACATGATTTTGACCTGTTATCTCTCGGCCGCCGCGATCGACGAAGCCCATATCGAAGCGGCGCGCAGCCTCGGCGCGCGCACGCCCGTGATCTTCGCCAAGATCGTCCTGCCGCTCTGCCTGCCCGGCCTGATCTCCGGCTCGATCCTGATCTTCGTTCCGGTCATCGGCAGTTTCATGGAGCCGCGCATCCTGGGCGGCCGGGTCGGCGTCACAATGGGGACCATGATCGAGGACCAATTCGTCCAGGCGTTCAATTGGCCGCTCGGCGCAGCTCTCGCCTTCACGATGCTCGGCGTGGTGCTGGTCATCTTCGCGGTCTCCTCGCGCGTTCTCCCCGCCCGCGTCATCGCGCAATAGGAGACGCCGTGATCGCGCTCGGCCGCACCTATCTTCTGGCGATCATCGCCTTTCTCTATTTGCCGATCGCGGTGATGATCGCGATGGCCTTCAACGACTCGGCCCTTTACACGCTGCCGATCCAGCCTTCGCTGCGCTGGTTCGCCGCTCTGGCCTCGGACGCGCCGCTCCTCTCGGCGACACGCAACAGCCTGTTGATCGCCGCGGCGACGTCGGCGATTGCCACTCCGCTCGGCGCGATGGCGGCTTTGGCGCTGGAGCGCAAGCAGTTCCGCGGACGATCGCTGCTGCGTCTGCTGCTCCTGCCGCCGATCGCCATTCCATGGCTGATCATCGGCACGGCGATGCTGGTCTTCTTCTTCTGGACCGGAATAGGGCGCGGCCTGCACGCCTTGCTCATCGGCCATGTCGCGCTGGCGATCCCCTATGTCGTGCTCATTGTCGGCGCCGGCCTGCAGACGCTCCGCGCCGATCTTGAAGAGGCGGCGATGAGCCTCGGCTCGACGCCGATCCACGCTTTCTTCTCGATCACTCTGCCGCTCTGGCTTCCGAGCGTCGTCGCTGCGGCTCTGTTCGCCTTCGCGGTCTCGCTCGATCAGTTCGTCATCTCCTATTTCCTATCGACGCCCGGGGTCAGCACTCTGCCGGTCGAAATCTACGCATCGATCCGCAAGGGCTTCACGCCCGAGATCAACGCGATTTCGACGATCTTCCTCGCCGTCTCGAGCGCGCTTATCCTGATTTTTGCGCAACTTTCCCAGCTTGGAGGAAAGCGTGGTTCGCGTTGAGGCGCGCTCGATCGGCAAGAGCTATGGAGGCGTGCGCGTGCTCGACCGGGTCAGCGCGCTGTTTCAGCCCGGCCTGCTCACCAGCTTGCTCGGCCCCTCCGGCTCGGGCAAGACGACGCTGCTGCGCGTCATCGGCGGGTTCGTCGCGCCGGACGAAGGCGAGATTCGATTCGACGGCGAGAACGTCACCTCCGTGCCGCTGTGGCGGCGCAATGTCGGCATGGTATTTCAATCTTACGCGTTATTTCCGCACATGACCGTGCAGCAGAACGTCGTGTTCGGGCTCAACCGGCGGGGCGTGCGCGGCGAGACGGCGCGCAAGGAGACCGCGCGCGCGCTCGAAATGGTGCGTCTGACCGGATTCGAAGCCCGCAGGCCGAAAGAGCTGTCGGGCGGTCAGCAACAACGTGTGGCGCTGGCGCGCGCCATCGTAACCAATCCGCGCGTCCTCCTTCTCGATGAGCCCTTGTCGGCGCTCGATCGCCGTCTGCGCCAGGAGATGCAGATCGAGCTGCGCCGCATTCAGCGCGAAAGCGGCTTGACGACGATTTTCGTCACGCACGACCAAGAGGAGGCGTTGACGCTCGCCGACTCGGTCGCGATTCTCGATCGCGGCAAGATCGTTCAAGAAGGACCGCCGGGCGTCATTTACGAGCGACCGCGCACGCGCTTTGCGGCGTCGTTTCTCGGCGACGCCAATTTCTTCACCGGCCGCGTCATTGAAGGCGGAATAGCGACGGCGACGGGCGTGGTTCGAACCGACGATCGGCTGCCCGCGATCGGCGCGAACGCGACGGTCGCGGTGCGCCCAGAGAAGATGAAGATATTGGATGAAGCGGCGGCGGATGTCGCCGCTCCATATGGGAACCGGCTTGCGGCGGTCGTCTCGGAAATCGTCTACGCCGGCGCGGTTTCAACGGTCCTTCTCAAGAGCGCGGACGGCTCGCAGATAAAAATATTGACGCAGAACCGCGAGGCTAGGCTGCCCGCGCCAGGCGAGAGCGTCACGCTCGCTTGGTCCGCAGCGCATTGCGTGCTGATCGACGCTTGATCGAAACGACAAGGGCAATGTTGCGCGCCGCCACAATTCCTTTAGCGCGAGCCTGGAACACCTGGTCGAGCCGTCCGGCCGAAATGGTTTTCCTGCCGCTCGGCGTCCGGCTGACGCCCGTCGCCTATGCCGACAGCGCGCGCAAGGCGACGTTGTTTCCACCCGGCGACGCCTTGCGCTATGGCCGCCATGCGCTCGATGGAAGCCTTGTCGAACTCGATCTTTCCCATGCCGGGACAAGGCTGCTTTGGCGCTATGAAAAACGCGATCCGTTCGAAATCGGCGGCGGCTGGCGCATCCTTGAAAGCGGCGAGTGGGGTCTGCGCTTCTGGATCAATCTCTGCCTATCCGCCGAAGGCCCGGCGATCGTTCGCTGGAACGCAGAAAAGAAGGCGGCCGTGGTCAAGATCGGCCATCGCTTCGCGGCGCTGGCGAGCGCCGGGGAGCCGGTGCAGGTCACCGGACACGACGCGGTCGAGGCGCTCGCCGCGCGCTACGAAGCCAGGGGTTATTTTGAGACGGCGGCGCGCTCGCTCGCCGCGCCAATTCTGGCGCTGCGCTTCAACCTCGAGATGACGCCGGAGAATCGCTTCGGCGCCGCCATCGCCGATGCGGAGGATGTCGCCATCGAGCGCGCGCAGGCCGCGGCGCAAGACCAGAACGGGCCGCCGCTTCCGGAACAGACCGGCCGCCATGCGGGCGCGCTCGATGCGATCCGCGACGTAACGGCTTGGAATACGGTCTGGGACGAGATCAACCATCGTCCCTACACGTCGATCAGCCGCAACTGGAATCTGGCCAAATTCGGCGGATTCGGCATCTGGCTCAACGATCAGCAATATGCGGCGTTGTTGACCGGCGTCCTCGATCCGGAAATCGGCCGGGAGAATCTGGCGGTCGCTCTGGCCGGCGCCACGCCGGACGGCAATCTCGCCTGCTTGCTTTCCGCCAATGACGCCTGGGTCGACCGCAATCAGCCGCCGCTCGGCTCGTTTCTGGTCTGGCTGATGTATCTGAGGTCGCGTTCGCGTCCGTTGCTCGAATTCGCCTACGACACTTTGGCGCGCAATCATCTGTGGTGGCGAAGACGACGCGATCCCCTCGACCGCGGCCTTGTCTCGTACGGAACCTCCGATCTTGGCGAAGGCCTTTATAAGGGAACGTCCTTCGGCGCGCGCAACGAATCGGCGATGGACAACTCGCCGATCCATGACGAAGCCGCCTACGATCCCGACACGAGGACGCTCGCCAGCGAAGATGTCGGCTTGAACAGCCTGCTGGCGCTCGACGCCGAAATGCTCGCTTTGTTCGCTCGCGAGCTTGGCCGCGACGAAGCGGAGTCGTTTTCCGCCGCGGCGGCGAGCTTGCGAGCGAAAATACGCGACGAACTGTGGGACGAGGAGCGGCGCGTCTTCGCTAATCGGCTTCGCTCCGGCCGCTTCGTCCGGAGCGTCGCGCCAACCAGCTTCTATCCGATGCTGGCCGGCGCCGCCGCGCCCGAGCAAGTCGCGGCGCTGCTCGCCCATCTCGAAGACCCGAACAGATTCGGCGGCGGCTTCGGCCTGCCCGGCGTCAGCCGCGACGATCCCGCCTACAAGGACAATGTCTATTGGCGCGGCCGCGTCTGGCCGACTTTCAACTATCTTGTCTGGCAAGGCCTGCGGCGATACAGCGAGGACGCGGCCGCCGAGTCGCTCGCCGACCGTAGTTTCGCGCTTTTTCAGCGCGCGTGGAGCGGCCGCCGGCTATGCCCAGAGAACTTCAACGCCGAGACCGGCGAAGCGCTGGACCAGTCCGACACGGACGGCTTCTACACCTGGGGCGCGCTCCTGGCGCTGCTCGGCGTCGCCCGCGTCATGGATGTCGGGCCGTGGCGCGGCTGGGAGATCGTCAATAGCGGCGAAGCGGCAAAGCTGGGGCCGCTTGCCAGTCCCGTCGGGCAAGTCGTCGTCTCGATCGAAGACGGCGTCCTGACGCTGACGAAGGGCCATCAAAGGCTCTTCGTCACCGATATCCGGGGCGCGATCTCGAACATTCGCATCGGCGACGGCGTGATCTCGCTAACGATCCCGCCAATCGGGTCGGAAGGAGCCTTCCTACGCTTTCCCAGCGTTGAACACGGCGCGGTACGGCGGCTCCTATTGGACGGGCGGCCTGCGCCCTACAGGTCTTTCGATGAAGGCGTCGAGTTGGTCGGCCTTCCCCTTTCGGACAAGCGCCGCGAAATCGAATTGGCCTATCGGACGTACTAGTTGCGTCGCCCGTCAATCGCTGCTCGCCGGGGCGGTATAGCGCCGCTTGACCGCGTCGCGAATCTTCGCCCGGGCCTCGTCGAGCGGCAGGGTTTTGTCGCGCTCGGCCGCCTGCGCCTCCGCGGCCAAGTCCTTGTCGCCGACGACCTTCTCGAACCACGTCGAAAAGTCGCCGGCGCGCAGATGATGTTCGAACGTGCGCTCGTCGACGCCGTCGAGCAGATCGAGGAACACGATCAAATTATAGGCGCGTAGTTTCAATGCGCCCTCGGGGCCGACGAAATAGAAGCTGCGGTCCTCGCCCAGCCGTCCTTCGGCATATTTGCGGGTATGGCGCTTGTGCTCCTGGCGCGGGCGGTTGATCGCGACGCGCAGCGGCAGCGCTTTCGTCCCGCGCCGCCAGAACAGGACCTGGTCCTTGCCCGGACTTGGCGAGAGCGGCGGCGCGGCCTCGCCGATCGCGGCGCAAAATTCAGCAATCACGCTCGCGGCCTGCTCGCCGACCGCGATGATCGTATCGATCGCGGCGAGAACGTCGGCGGCGAGCGAGCGCGGCTGGACGGCGATGAAAATCGCCGCCGGCAAATGACGCGGCAGCGCCAGAGACGCTCCATCGCGGCCGCTTGGCAGAAGGTGATGGGCTTCGTCAAAGATCAGCCAATGGGGCCGCGCCGCGCGCGCTCTGAGGCTGGCGATCTCCGGCAAGAGCTTGGCGAAGAACGAGGGCCGTTCGTCCAGCTTCAAGGCCAACGTATTGACGACGACGTTTTTCCGCCCCTCGCCGAGCAGCGATACGGCTTGCGCGATCGAAGGCGGCGTGCGTACGTCGCCGACCACCATCACATCCTTGAGCTCGGCGTAATCGCCTTCCGGATCGAGGATGCAGAATTGGAAATCCTGCTCCGCAAAGCGCTCGGTCAACGTCGTCGCCAGCGTCGACTTGCCGACGCCGGACGTGCCGGCGATCAAAACGGATTGCCCGAAAGGCCGCAAGTAACCCGTCGCGCCGCTCTCATCGAGGCCGAGCGACACGCGCTGCTTGTCGCCGATGAAGAGATTGGCGTCCTCAGCGATGATACGGTCGGCCAGCCGCGTCACGCCCGCGCCGCGCGGCTCGTCGAGCACGACGTCGGCGATCTCTTTCAGCTTCGGCAACGCATTGGCGACCGCGACGCCCACGCCGCAACTCGCGAGGAGCGCGTGATCGTTCTCGGCGTCGCCGACCGCGACTACGTTATGCGAGGAGAGGCCGAGCTCGGCGAGCGCAACCGCGAGCCCCGTCGCCTTATTGACGCCGCTCGGCAGCGTCATCACCGCGCCCTTGTTGAAGATAATCTCGAGTTCGAGGCCCAGTTCGCGCACTGCCTGGAGAACTTTTCCTTCATTCGGCTCCCATGTGGAGACGATGCATCGGCCCGCGGACAGCGGCGCGACGCCGAGTTCGCGCAGGCGCTCGATAAAATCGGCGACAGGCGGCGAAGCGAGAAGCCGCTCCTCTTCGCTCGCCGGCGTGTAAAGCAGCGCGCCATTCTCGGCGACGATCTTGTCGAACATGGCGAATTGCGGGAAAACCTCTTTGAGGTCCGGAAGCAGCCGTCCGGTGACCAGAATCAATTTGCGGCCCGTCTCCTTCAGTCGCCACAGCGCCTCCAAGGTCGCGTCGGCGACGCGTCCGTCGTCCGCCAACGTTCCATCGTAATCGGAGGCGAGGGCGATATAATACATGTCGAGGCTTCCGCAATTGCCTTCACCTGGAGCGCGGCCGGCGCCGGAAGGAACGCGCGATCGGCCGAAACGGCGCCGCGAGGCGGAGCGTCAATCCTGATCGCCGCCTGAATCCCGACAGGCGGTTCCTTAATGGTAAAATTGCTGATCGCAATTGGCGCGGCCGGACCACACACAGTTCAGTTTCGCATTGGCGTCGGCCAAAGCGTAAAGGAGCCACAGGCACAGCGTGATGATTGCAAGCACCCAGGCCGTCGCCGCGAGGTTCTGCGCGCCGCGCGGGTCGTGATCGGGCGATGGCGGAAGGGCGGTCGGCATCGCCGCATTTTGCCGCCGATCAGCAGCCGACGCCATACCCTCTCGACATTGTGATCCGAGTTCGCCGGAGCGGCTCGCGAGGACGGCTGAAAGCTTGCGCGTCTCGCCCTTGTACGAGCCGGTTCAAATAGATCGGCGCGGAGTCAAGGCGAGTCGCGCAAGCGGCTGGCATGAACTCTCTATCGACTCATCTCAAAAAGTCAGCTTTTCCTCGCGGGTCTTCTGCACGATCATCGCCCACCGCGCCCTGCGCCGCTCCTCCGCCCGTACCGAGAACATCTCAGTCGGGTCCGCGCCCAGGCTCAGCGCCGTCGCGTCGCGCAAGTCCTGCCTATAGAGGCCGACATCCGCCAACTCGCGGTCGCTCATCGCGCCGAGCTGCGCCATCGCGCGGCGCGCGACGACGACGCGCAGCGGCCAGGCCGCAATGCGCAATGCGCGCAAGAGGACCGAGCCCTTCGGCGGAGCGGCGGATTTGACCAATTCTCTGAAATGGAACATGGCGCGACCTTTCGATTCGCGAAGCATCGCAGGTCCGCCCTCGACAGGTCAGGGACAATCCAATACAGTTATCTGAAACTGTCCTGCCACAGAGGCCAATACAGATGCTGCACGCACCACCTGTCGACGGCCGCAAAATGACCCGCGCCGAGGCGGTGGTCGAAGCGATCCGCGCGCGCGTCGACGGCCGCAAGCTCGCGCCCGGCGCGCGCCTTCCCTCGGTGCGGGGCCTTGCCGCGACGATGGGCGTCTCCAAATCGACGGTGGTCGAAGCTTACGACCGCCTGCTCGCCGAGGGCGCGATCGTCGCTCGGCGCGGTTCGGGCTTTTACGTGGCCGGCCCAACGCGGCCGCTCTCGCTCGCGGCGATCGGTCCGCAGCTCGACCGGGCGATCGATCCGCTCTGGGTCATGCGCCAGTCGCTGCAATCCGGCGCCGACATGCTGAAGCCAGGCTCAGGCTGGTTGCCGGAATCCTGGATGCCGGACGTCGCTATCCAGCGCGGCTTGCGCCAGATGGCGCGCGAGGCGATCGAAACGCGCACCCAATACGACGCCCCGCTCGGCTTCGCCCCGCTGCGCCAGCAATTGGCGCAGCGCATGACCGAGCGCGGCGTCTCCGCCTCGCCGGACCAGATCATCCTGACCAATTCGGCCTCGCACGCGCTCGATCTCGTCTGTCGGTTCCTGATCGAGCCTGGCGACGCGGTCCTGGTGGACGATCCTTGCTATTTCAATTTCCACGCCCTGCTCAGGGCGCATCGGGCTCGCATCTTCGGCGCGCCGATGACGCCGGAGGGACCCGATGTCGAAACATTCGCCCGCATCCTGGAAGCGGAGAAGCCGCGCTTCTATCTGGCGATCGCCGGCCTGCACAATCCGACCGGCGCGACGCTCGGTCCAGTCGTCGCCCACAAGCTGCTCAGGCTCGCTGAGAAACATGATACGCTGATCGTCGAGGATGAGGTCTTCGCCGATCTCGAACCATATCCGGCGACGCGCATGGCCTCTTTCGACGGGTTCGATCGCGTCATCCAAGTCGGCAGCCTGACCAAGACGGTCTCCGCCGCATTCCGCTGCGGCTATATCGCCGCCAAGCCGGAATGGATCGAGGAGTTGATCGATCTGAAACTCGCCACCGGCGGCTCTTCCGGCCGGCTGTCCGCCGTGCTGCTCCATCGCAATCTGAGCGAGGGCGGCTATAGGCGCCATCTTGAGCAATTGCGCGCGAAACTTTCTGACGCGATGGGCCTGACCTTGCGCCGGCTGGAGGCTTCGGGCCTCACGCCCTGGCTTGAGCCGCGCGGCGGCATGTTCGTGTGGGCGCGTCTGCCCGGCGGGCTCGACGCGGCGGATATCGCTCGGATCGGCCTCAGGCGGGGCGTGGTTTTCGCCCCTGGCAATGTCTTCAGCCTCGCCCAGGGGCCAAATCCCTATTTACGCTTCAATGTCGCGCTTTGCGGCCCGCCCCGCGTCTTTGCTGCGTTGGAGGAGGCGATGAACGAAGCCGCGCGCGCGACCCTTTAGCTCGTAACGCTTATTAACGATTCGTGTCGCCGCGCCGCCCTTATTTCGCCCAAGGTTCACCCTCAATTCATAATTGGCGTGCGAGGCTCGAGCTTGGCCAGGAGGGGCGACCTTTTTGCTGATTCGTCGAGCCCCTCGTGCGCCCAATCAACGCGGGCGCGCGGTTCCCGCGCATCAAAGAGCCGCCGAGTCAGGCCGGCCTTAAGGGCAATCTGGAGTTTCTCATGAAAGCATTGGTTCTTCTCACGACGGTCGCCGTCGGCGCGATCGCCCTGGCCGGCTGCGAGACGCCGCAGCAGCAGAATGCCGCTGGCGGCGCGCTGCTCGGCGGCGCGACCGGCGCAATCATCGGCTCGGCGGTGAGCCACGGCAGCGCCGGCGGGGCGCTGGTCGGCGGCGCGCTCGGCGCCGCCACCGGCGCCATGGTCGGCTCGGCCGCGACCCCGCCCGGACCGCCGCCGCCCGGTTACTATGGTCCTGGTCCCTATGCCGGCCCGCCGCCGCATTGCGCGCATTGGGGCTACGACTACAACGGCAACCGCATCTGCACCGCCTATTACTGAAGAAGGGCTCGGCCGCCGGCCTTCGCCGGAGGGCGGCCGAGCGCCGGAAGATCGTTGACCGCTTCGCCATCGGCTAAGGAGCCGGACGACACTTCGCGTCCGGACAGCCCGCTCGCCGCGGAATTCCTGCCTTCGCCCAATCATACGGAGCGGCGCGACGGCGCAAGGCCCAATTGCGTCATTCTCCATTACACCGGCATGCCGAGCGGCGCGGAGGCGCTCGCTTGGCTGCGCAATCCGCAATCGGAAGTTTCTGCGCACTATTTCGTCTGGGAGGACGGCCGGATCGTCCAGCTCGTAGCCGAGGCGCGCCGCGCCTGGCACGCGGGAATAAGCGTCTGGAAGGGCGAGCGCGACCTCAACTCCTTCTCGATCGGGATTGAAATCGTCAATCCGGGCCATGATTTCGGCCTGCCGCCATTTCCTGATCCGCAGATCGCGGCCGTGATCGCGCTCGCCCGCGACATTTGCGATCGTCATGCGATCAAGCCCGAACGCGTGCTCGCCCATTCCGACGTCGCGCCGGCGCGCAAGATTGATCCGGGCGAGCGCTTCCCCTGGGCGCGGCTATGGCGGGAGGGCGTTGGCCATTGGGTCAAGCCGTCGCCGATCGTCGACGGGCCGATTTTGAAGCGCGGCGCCGAGGGGCCCCCCATCCGCGCCTTGCAGGCGATGCTGGCGCTGTACGGCTATGGCGTCGAGTTGACCGGCGTTTACGACAAACAGACGGAGCTCTGCGTCGCGGCGCTCCAGCGACATTTCCGGCCGGAGAAAGTCGACGGCGAAGCGGATCTCTCGACGCTCGAGACGCTGCGGCGGCTGATCGAGGCGATGCCCACGTGAACCCGTGCTCCGGCGCAGCGAGACGAGCGGGTTACAACATGAATGACACCGCGACGAAGATCGGCAGCAAAATCGCCGCCGCCCACGCCATGTAGCCAAAGAAGCCCGGCATTTCGAATCCCGCCCGCCGCGCCATCGCGTAGATCATGAAGTTCGGCGCGTTGCCGATATAGGTCAGCGCGCCCATGAAGGCGGCGCCGAGGCCAATCGCCTTCAGTGTCGAGGCATAAGGCCCCATCAGACGCGCGGAATCGCCGCCGGCGAGATCGAAAGCCACAAGGTATGTCGGCGCGTTATCGAGCGCCGCCGAAACGAGGCCGGTGAACCAAAAGTAGGCGACCGGATGCGGCGCGCCGTCGGGCCCCGCCATCTTGTCGATGAGCCAGGCGAGCGCGCCGGCGCGGCCCGCCTCGAGAATGGCGAAGAGCGGCGTCATGCAGACGAAAATCGCCGCGAACAGCTTGGCGACTTCGCCGAGCGGCGCCCAGTCGAAATTGTTGGCGGCGCGCGCGGCGCGGTCGGTGAGCCAAAGCGAGGCGAGGCCGATCGCGACCATAGCGACGTCGCGCACGGCGTCTTGGAGGGCGATGTCGACGCCGAGGACGCGGAAGGCGACGCCTGGCTCCCAAAGCCCGCAAGTGACGATCGCGTCCACCGCCAAAGCGAGCAGGAGAAGGTTGCGTACGCCCTTGAAGCGGGTCGGGATGTCGTGCGGCCGCGGCTTCGGCGGCCGCGGCTCGCGGGCGAGCATCCAGGCGTCTAGCGCCAAGAACAAGAGAAGCAGAACCGCCGTCGCAAACAGCGTCTGCGGCCATTGGTGACGAAGCGGCCAGAAGAACGCGACGCCATTGATGAAGCCGAAGAAGAGCGGCGGATTGCCGAGCGGCGTCAAGGCGCCGCCGATATTCGCGACAAGGAAGATGAAGAAGACGACGACATGGGCCTTGCGCGTGCGTTCGTAATTGGAGTGAAGCAGCGGCCTGATCATGATCATCGAGGCCGCGGTGACCCCGACAAAGCTCGCGATGATCGCGCCGATCGCCAGCAGCAGCGTGTTGACGGCCGGTCGTCCATGCGCCGCGGCGCGCAGCAAAATGCCGCCCGCCGTGACATAGAGCGCGAACATCATCAAGATGAACGGGAGGTAGTCGGTCAACAACGCATCGGCGACCGCCTCGAACGCGGCGTGGGCGCCGAAACGCGCGATCAACGCCAAGGCTAGGCTCGCCGCCCACAGGAAGGCGATCTTGCCGTAATGGCGATGCCACAGCTTCTCCGCGATCAGCGGGCCCAAGCCGATCGACGTCAAAAGTCCAAGGAAAGGAACGGCCCACCAGAGCGACAGATGCGCGCCGTCGAGCGTGCTTGCTTCAGCGCCTTGTGTCGAAGCCAGCAAGGCCGCAAGAGCGGCGCTCGCGATTACCGCCCATCGCATCCTTAGCTCGTCGCTTTGCGCCGATCGGCCGCCGATGCGCTCGATATGCGCTTCTATAGCGGGGGGAGATTTCCATCCACGGAAACCGAACGGCGTCAACAAAGTTCGCGCGACGTACTCGCCGCCAGGAGACGCGAACGATCAAAGGACCGGGAGCAACTCCGGACCAAACCGTCACGCCGCGCCGACGCCCAGAACGTCGGCCATGGAATAGAGCCCCGGCTTGCGGTCGCGCGCCCACAGCGCCGCGCGCAGCGCGCCGCGGGCGAAAATCGAGCGATCCTCGGCGATGTGGCGAAGCTCGATCCGTTCGCCGTCGCCGGCGAAGATGACGCTGTGTTCGCCGACGACCGCGCCGCCGCGCAGCGCCGCGAAGCCGATATCGCCTTTCCGCCTGGCGCCCGTCAGACCGTCACGGCCGCGCACGGCGCGTTCGCTCAGCGATACGCCGCGTCCTTCGGCCGCCGCTTCGCCGAGCAGCAGCGCGGTGCCGGACGGCGCGTCCACTTTCATGCGATGGTGCATCTCGAGGATTTCGATGTCGAAATCCTCGCCGAGCGCCGCCGCGACCTGGCGGGTCAGGGCGGCGAGGAGATTGACGCCGAGGCTCATATTGCCCGAGCGGACGATCGCCGCGTGACGCGCCGCCGCTTCGATCTTTTGCATATCCTCATCGGAAAGGCCGGTCGTGCCGACGACATGAGCGATTCGCGCCTGGGCCGCGAGCGCCGCGAATTCGACGCTGGCGGCTGGCGACGAAAAATCGACGACGCCATCGGCGTGAAGAATGGCGGCGAGCGGGTCCGCGGTGACCGGCACGCCGAGCCTGTCGCAGCCGGCCAGCGCCCCGGCGTCGGCGCCGAGCGCAGGCGAGCCGTCGCGCTCGATCGCCGCGGCGAGCGCGACGCCGTCCGTCTCGGCGATCGTCTTGATCAGCATCCGCCCCATGCGCCCGGCGGCGCCGGTCACGACCAGCCGCATGTCAGTCATTGGCGCTCCGTTCACTCGTCATGTTGCTTGTCGGCGGCGCGTCAGGCTCGCCCCGGCTGCGGCCCGTCATAGCCTTCGATGACGACGAGGTCGGTAACGCTCGCCTTCTGACGCAAAGCGGTCGCCTGGCGATATTCGGGCGATTCGTAACAGGCGAGCGCGGTTTCGTAATCCTTGAATTCGAGCACGACGTGACGGCTGCGCAGGCCTCCTTCCTTCTGTTGGCTCTGGCCGGCGCGAACGAGGAAGCGCGCGCCATATTTGGCGAAGGCGGCGGCGTTGGCGGCGACATAGGCCTTGTACCCTTCAGGGTCGTTCACGTCGACATGAGCGATCCAATACCCTTTGGCCATGATCAAACGCCTTCGACAATGATGTAATCGACCGTCGCCGCATGTTCGCGCTTCTTTTTGGCGCGCTGATAATCTTCGGAGAGATAGAAGGCGCGCGCCGCTTCGACGCTGTCGAATTCGAGCACGACGTTGCGCGCCCGCGCCTGGCCCTCCATCGTCTCGTAGGCGCCGCCGCGCACAAGCGGTCTGCCGCCATGTTTCTTGATCGCTTCGGTCGCCTCCTTGGCGTAGAGCGCATAGGCCTCCGGGTTATGGACGTCGACCCGAACGATGCAATAGCCCTTTGGCATGGCGCTTTCCCTTTGGCGCGAGGTTCGTCTCGCCGGCCGATCCTATGGCAATATTCCGGCGGAAAGAAAAACTTCCCTCATTGCGGAATGACGGCTCTGGTCAGCCGGCCGCCGCCTTGGCGATCTCCCGGACGATCGCCTCGGCTGCGCCGCGCGGATCGGCGGCCGCGGTGATCGGCCGGCCGACGACGAGATAGTCGGCGCCGTCGGCGATCGCTTGAGCCGGCGTCGCCACCCGTTTCTGGTCGCCGGCGTCGGCGTCGCCGGGACGGATGCCGGGCGTGACGAGGACCATCTCGCGGCCGAGTTCGGCGCGCAAAGCGGCCGCCTCCGCCGCGCTGGCGACAAGCCCATGAATTCCGGCGGCCTTGGCCTGGAGGCCGCGCTTTCTAACCAGCGCCTGGACGCCGAGCGCATAGCCGGCCTCGGCGAGATCGCGATCGTCGGCCGAGGTGAGAACAGTGACGGCGAGCAGTTTCAAATCCGTTCCAGCCGCGCCGGCGGCGGCCGCGCGCATGGTTTGCGGATAGGCGTGAACCGTCAGGAAATTCGCGCCCAGCCGCGCGACCTGAGCGGTCGCGCGCTCGACCGTGTTTGGAATGTCGTGCAGTTTGAGATCAAGGAACACGCTCTTGCCGGCGGCGGCGAGGCGGGAGGCGAACGCCAAGCCGCCGCCATAGGCGAGCTCCATGCCGATTTTATAAAACGTCGCCACATGGCCGAGTTCGTCGACGAGCCGCTCGGCGTCTTCGACGCGCGGCATGTCCAGCGCGACGATCAGGCGCTCGCGCGGCGAGAGGGCGCTCGGCGCTTTCGCCTGGCTCGCCGTCATTGCAAGGAGCGTGGCGACGACGCAATCCAGGAGACTCGGACCGCCCGAGATTGCATCGTTTCGCTCGTGGCGAGGCGCTTCACGTCAGGAATCCAGCGTCAAACTGCGGAATTTGGCGAACGCCTTGCTGCGCCGCGCTTCGGCGATCATGTCCTTGGCGCAGACGCGGGCCTTGGCGCCGAGTTCGTCGCGACGCTCCTTGAGCGCCCGCGCCGCGGCTTCGGCGCGCTCGGCCCACTCGTCGGCGAAACAGCTCGCCCGCTCGCGCAGGCGGCGCGGCGCGATGGCGTCGGCCGCGGCGACCCGGTAGGTCCAGACGCGGGCCGGCGGCAGATTGAGCCAGATCGGCGGGCCGGCGTCGGCCGCGAGCGTCAGGGCGCCGATGCGATGCCGGACGGGAGAGCCGACCCCATAAGTGAATTGCACGAAGACGCCGCGCGGCCCCATCAGGGCGAAGGCCTGAGCCACGAGATCGTGGCGCCGCGCCGGCGGCTCATTGAGCAGAGGCAAACTGGAAACGACGGCGCGGATCGGCCGGCCCCGAATTTCGGCCAGGCTGTGGATCAGCCGATAGGCGTCGCCCTGCAAGACGCGCGCCCGCGGAAAGCGTTCGGCGAGAAGGCGGCAGAAACTGGCTTCATATTCGACCAGGACCAGATCCTCGGCGGGCACGCCGCGCTCGATCAGGGCCCTTGTGACCGGGCCGGTGCCCGGCCCCAGTTCGACCACAAAGCCGGACCCGGTCGGCTCCACCGCCCTGGCCATGGCGCGAGCGAGGAAACGGCCGGATGGGGAGACCGCGCCCGCGACCCGGGGGCGCTCGAACAAGGTCTTGATAAAATGGGCCTCGTCGACAAAAGGATGTTTCGGACGCGAATGCGCGCCTCGCTCGAGCCGTTTTGCCGGATCGTACACGACAAGCCCTCTTAAAATTGTCGCCGCCTTACGCGCTTGGCGTCAAGAACTGCCGAGCCCCTCGAAGAATTCCTTCATTTTGGAAAAAAAGCCGGCGCTTTCCGGGTGGGTCTTATGGGAGGACTCGGCTTCGAACTCGGCCAGCAATTCGCGTTGGCGGCGCGTCAAATTCTGCGGCGTCTCGACATTGACCTGGACGTAAAGATCGCCGACGTCGCGCGACCGCAAGGCCGGCATGCCCTTGCCGCGCAACTTTAGCTGCCGGCCGGACTGGCAGCCCTCGGGAACGCGCACCGTCGCCTCGCCGCCATCCAGGGTGCGCACGACGAATTCGCCGCCGAGCGCCGCCTGGACCATCGACACCGGCACGCGGCAATAGAGATCGGCGCCGTCGCGCTGGAAGAAAGGATGCGGCTTGATCGACAGGAAAATGTAAAGATCCCCGGGCGGGCCGCCGCGATGCCCGACCTCGCCCTCGCCGCTCAAGCGAATGCGGGTGCCGTCCTCGACGCCGGGCGGCACGTTGACGGAAAGATTCCGCTCGCGCGTCACCCGTCCCGTGCCGCCGCAGGCGTCGCAAGGATTGTCGATCATCTGGCCGCGACCGTGGCAGGTCGGGCAGGTGCGCTCGATCGCGAAAAAGCCCTGCTGAGCGCGCACCCGGCCATGGCCGCCGCAGGTCTTGCAAACATGCGGCTTGGAGCCCGGCTTGGCGCCGGAGCCGGCGCAAGCTTCGCAGGTCACCGCGGTCGGCAGCCGGACCGTCGCGGTCTTGCCGCGATAGGCTTCTTCAAGCGTAATTTCAAGGTTGTAGCGCAGGTCCGCGCCGCGCTCGCGGCCCGACGAGCGGCCGCGCCGCCCCATCATATCGCCGAACAGATCGTCGAATATGTCGGCCATCGACGAGGCGAAGCCGTCGCCCATGCCGAAACCGCCGCCCGGCTCGAAAGCGGCGTGGCCGTAACGGTCGTAGGCGGCGCGCTTTTGCGGGTCGGAGAGGGTCTGATACGCCTCGTTAAGCTCCTTGAAGCGCGCCTCGGCGGCGCGGTCGCCCGGATTGCGGTCCGGATGACACTGCATCGCCAATTTCCGGAAGGCCGCTTTCAGTTCCGCGTCTGAGGCGGTCTTGGCCACGCCCAACAATTCGTAGAAGTCGCGTTTGGCCACGTCTGCTTCAGCCTGGTTCATCGCTTAAGGCGCCCCGTCGCGGCGGCCCGCCGCCATACTTAAGTCCGCCCTTCTTAAGCGTCCATCCATTAAGATATTCGCTCCAATGAAAAGGTGGAAGTCGCCTCAGCCCCTCGCCGCAGCGCGACCGGCTCGCTAAAGAAAGGGACGGCGGCCTGAGCCGCCGTCCCAAAGATCACGCCGATTTCTTTTTGTCGTCGTCGCCGACCTCTTTGAAGTCTGCGTCGATGACGTCGTCCTTGGCCGCTTGCGCGCCGGCCTCCGGCCCGCTCGCCTGCTGCGCCTTGTACATCGCCTCGCCGAGCTTCATCTGGGCCTGCATGAGGTCGTTGGTCTTGGCCTTGATCGCCTCGGCGTCTTCGCCTTCGAGCGAAGTCTTCAGCGCCGCGATCGCCGCTTCGATCGCGCTCCGATCAGCCGCCGAAACCTTGTCGCCATATTCCTTCAGCGACTTCTCGGCGTCGTGGATCAGCGACTCGCCGCGATTCTTGACGTCGACCATCTCGCGCCGCTTCTTGTCCTCGGCGGCGTGCATTTCGGCGTCCTTGACCATCCGGTTGATGTCGGCCTCGCTCAAGCCGCCAGACGCCTGGATGCGGATCTGCTGCTCCTTGTTGGTCGCCTTGTCCTTCGCCGTGACGTTGACGATGCCGTTGGCGTCGATGTCGAACGTGACTTCGATCTGCGGCACGCCGCGCGGAGCGGAGGGAATCCCGACAAGGTCGAACTGGCCGAGCAGCTTGTTGTCCGCCGCCATTTCGCGCTCGCCCTGGAAGACCCGAATCGTCACCGCCGTCTGATTGTCTTCGGCGGTCGAGAAAACTTGGCTCTTCTTGGTCGGGATCGTCGTGTTGCGGTCGATCAGCCGGGTGAACACGCCGCCCAGGGTCTCGATGCCGAGCGAAAGCGGCGTCACGTCGAGGAGCAGGACGTCCTTGACGTCGCCCTGCAGCACGCCGGCCTGGATCGCCGCGCCGATGGCGACGACTTCATCCGGATTGACGCCCTTATGCGGCTCTTTCCCGAAGAACTGTTTGACGACTTCCTGGACCTTCGGCATGCGAGTCATGCCGCCGACCAGCACGACTTCGTCGATCTGTCCGGCCGCGAGTCCGGCGTCCTTCAACGCCTTGCGGCAAGGCTCGACCGTCTTCTGGATGAGATCGTCGACCAGAGCCTCGAACTTCGCCCGGGTCAGCTTCAGCGCGAGGTGCTTCGGCCCGGTCGCGTCCGCGGTGATATAGGGGAGGTTGATCTCGGTCTGGGTCGCCGAAGAGAGTTCGATCTTGGCCTTCTCGGCCGCCTCCTTCAGGCGCTGCAGCGCCAGCCGGTCCTTGGTCAGGTCGATGCCCTGCTCTTTCTTGAACTCGCCGGCGAGATATTCGACCAGGCGGGTGTCGAAGTCCTCGCCGCCCAGGAACGTGTCGCCGTTGGTCGATTTCACTTCGAAGACGCCGTCGCCGATCTCGAGGATCGAGACGTCGAACGTGCCGCCGCCGAGGTCATAGACCGCGATCGTGCCGTTCTTGCGCTTGTCGAGGCCATAGGCGAGCGCCGCGGCCGTCGGCTCGTTAATGATGCGCAGGACCTCCAGCCCGGCGATCTTGCCGGCGTCCTTGGTCGCTTGCCGCTGCGCGTCGTTAAAATAGGCCGGAACGGTGATGACCGCCTGGGTGACGGGCCCGCCCAGATAAGCCTCGGCAGTCTCCTTCATCTTCTGCAGGACAAAGGCCGAAATCTGCGAGGGCGAATATTGCTTGCCGTCTGCGGCGACCCATGCGTCGCCGTTGGGCGCCCGAATGATCTTGTACGGAACGAGCCCCATGTCCTTCTTGGTCATGGGATCATCGAAAGTGCGGCCGATCAGGCGCTTGATCGCAAAAAAAGTGCGTTCCGGATTGGTGACGCCCTGGCGCTTGGCCGGTTGGCCGACAAGGCGCTCGCCGTCGTCGGTGAATGCGACGATCGAAGGGGTCGTGCGCGCGCCTTCGGAATTCTCGATCACTTTGGGCGTCGAACCTTCCATCACGGCCACGCACGAATTCGTCGTGCCAAGGTCGATGCCAATTACTTTAGCCATTGCCGTTCATCCCTTTCTTCGCGGAACCGCCGGCCCCGAAGCTGCCTGGCCCAAGGAGGGCTCGATCCGACGGTCGTTCCGACCGCCGCGAACCGCCCGGTCCCCGATAAACAATGTCGATTTCCGCGGGAGTCCCGCGGTCTGGCGCGTATATAAGAGGGGGCCTTAGGGGGCGCAAGGCGCGGAAGGGGCGGGATTTGGGCGGAAGAGCGCAGAATTTTGCAGCCTTTCCGTGAGAGGCGGTCGGATCGCAGACCCCGCCGGGTTCGCCGATCGGCGCGTTGGGCTATGGCTGCGCGCCGCATCGGAATGCGTTATAGTTGAGTTATGATCAAGCTCTTCGAACAGGCCATAGCCACGGTTTCGGCTTTGCCGGACGACGTGCAAGACGAACTCGCGCGGATGTTGTTGGAATTTGCGGGCGGCGAGCAAGCGCCCTATGAACTTACCCCTGAAGAAAGAGCCGATATCGAAGCCTCTCTCGCCGAAGCTGAGCGCGGCGAGTTCGCGACGGATGAGGAAATCCGCGCAATTTGGGCGAAGCATGGCCTGTGAGGGTCCGCTACACCCGCAGGGCTCCGCGCCAGCTTGACTCAATCCTCGACTATATCGAGGAGCGCTCGCCGAATGGAGCGCAAAAAGTCATGGGCCGGATTACAGCCGTAGTTAGGCTTCTCGCGGAGCATCCGAGCGCCGGCCAGACTACTGATCAAGGCGATGTGCGGCGGGTCGTCGCCAATCCCTATCCTTATGTGATCTTCTACCGGATATCTGCGGCTGAGGTCGTCATCCACAGCGTCCGTGATGCAGCGCGCGCACGCGTCGGGTAAACGTATCCAGACGCTCCATCTTGGATTACGCCGCCGCGTCGAGCCCATAGAGCGAGTGCAGCGTGCGCACCGCCAGCTCGGTATAAGCGGCGTCGATCAGCACCGAAAACTTGATCTCGGAGGTGGTGATCGCCCGGATGTTGATCCCCTTCTCGGCGAGCGCCTTGAAGGCTTTGGCGGCGACGCCGGCATGGCTGCGCATGCCGACGCCGATCGCCGAGACCTTGACCACGTCCTCGGCGCCTTGCAGCGAGGAATAGCCGATCGCGCCGCGGCGCTCTTCGAGGATGGTCTTGGCGCGCAGGAATTCGGCGCTCGGCACGGTGAAGGTGATGTCGGTCGTGGTCGTATCGTCCGAGACGACCTGGATGATCATGTCGACATTGATGTTGGCCTCGGCGAGCGGCACAAAAATCGCCGCGGCGACGCCCGGCTTGTCGGCGACGCGGCGCAAAGTGATCTGCGCTTCGTCGGTGGAGTAAGCGATGCCGGTGACGATCTGCTGCTCCACGATATCCTCCTCGTCGCAAATGAGCGTGCCTGGATTCGGCTTCAGGGGATCGTCGAAAGAGGAGCGCACATAGGTCTTGACCTTGCGCATCATCGCCAATTCGACCGAGCGGACCTGCAGCACCTTGGCCCCGAGCGAGGCCATTTCCAGCATTTCTTCGAAGGCGACCTTCTCCAGCCGGCGCGCCTTAGGGACGATGCGCGGATCGGTCGTGTAGACGCCGTCGACGTCGGTATAGATGTCGCAGCGATCGGCCTTGATCGCAGCCGCCAGCGCAACCGCGCTCGTATCAGAGCCGCCGCGGCCGAGCGTCGTGACGCGGTTCGTCGGCTGGTGCAGCCCCTGGAAGCCGGCGACGACCGCGACCTCGCCGCGCGAGAAGCCGGCGAGCAGGCCGGCGCTGTCGATGCCGGCGATCCGCGCCACGCCATGGGCGTCGTCGGTTAAGATCGGGATTTGCCAGCCCTGCCAAGAGCGGGCCGGAATGCCGGAATCCTTCAGGATGATGGCGAGCAGCCCGGCGGTGACCAGTTCGCCGGAGGCGACGATCGCGTCGTATTCGGCGGGATCGTAAAGCGGCGCCGCCTCGGCGCACCAGGCGACGAGCTCGTTCGTCTTGCCCGACATGGCCGAGACCACCACCGCGATTTCGGCACCGGCGTCGCGCTCGCGTTTGACGTGACGGGCGACATTACGGATGCGCTCGATATTGGCGACCGACGTGCCGCCGAATTTCATCACCAGACGCGACAAGGCTTCGAAGCCCCTTCAACTCGCATGGCGCGAGCCCGGTCGCGCTGTTCCGAAAGCGGGCGTATAGAGGGCGCGAGCGGGCCGCGTCAACGGCCCGCCCAGCGCTCAAACGCCGAGGCCAGGGACCAGCATGATCGCCGCCAACGCTCCGCCGTCCAGCGTCGATCCGGACGAGGTCGCCCGGTTCGAGGCTCTCGGCGAGGACTGGTGGGACCCGGCCGGCTCGATGCGCGCGCTGCACCAGATCAATCCGTTGCGCCTGGCCTGGCTGCGCGACATCATGATCCGGGTCCTGCGGCCATCGCCGGCGGAGGCGGGGCCGCTCGGCGGCCTTGCCGTTCTCGACATCGGCTGCGGCGCCGGCCTGCTGAGCGAGCCGCTGGCGCGGCTCGGGGCCGAGGTGGTGGGCGTCGACCCCGCCCCGGGCAATATCGAAATCGCCCGCCGCCACGCCGAAGAGACGGGCGCCAGCCTCGTCTACCGGGCGGCGACCCTCGAAGAGATCGCCGCCGAAGAGAGGCGTTTCGACGCCGTGCTCGCCATGGAGGTGGTCGAGCACGTCGCCGACCATAAGAGCTTCGTCAAGACCGCCTGCGGGCTGGTCAGGCCCGGCGGGCTGTTTGCGGCCTCGACCCTGAACCGTACCTTCCGGAGCTTCGTCCTGGCGATCATCGGCGCGGAATATGTGCTCGGCTGGGTCCCGAAAGGGACGCACCGATGGGAGCAATTCGTCACACCGGAGGAATTGGAGGAGGCCTGCCGCGCCGCCGGCTGCCGCGAGGTCGCGCGCACTGGCGTCATCTACGATCCGCTGCGCCGGAACTGGCGCCTGTCGCGCGACGCCAGCGTCAACTACATGATGGCCGCGAAAAGGATCTGAGCCGCGAAGCCTACTTGCCCGAGCAATCCTTGAGCACGCGCTCCATCGCCTGCGAGAAGCCGGCGAGCGAGTAAGTGTCGGTGGTCAGATTGCCCTTCTTGGACATGGCTCTGACTTCGAGCTTGGCGCCCTTCTTCATCTCGTCGACGAGCTGGCCTTCCTTGGCCGCGTTCTTGACCCAGAGATTGGCGGACTTGGCGAGAAGATCGAAGGTCTGATCGCCGACCGTGGCGGTCGCGCCTTTGATCACCGGCTTCCTTTTCTTGCCCTTCTCGGCCTTATCGCCTTCCTCGTCGGCGGTCTCCGGCGGATTGGCGACGTCAAAGCCCATGATGAAGGAGACTTCGTTACGCACGCCCTCGGCCGGGCGGTCGGAGATGAAGGCGTAGGCCGGGTCGCGCTTCAGATCCGCGGGCTCGCGGTTCTTAGGCTGCGCCAAAGTGTAGCAAACGCGGCCCTTGGCCGCCTGGCTCTGATAGACGCCCCAATCGCCGAAGCTGGCGACGAGGAGCGGCTTGCCGTCGGCTTTGTCCTTCTCCGCGGTCTTGTCCTTTTCCTTGGCCGAATGCTCCCTAGCGGCGGTCTTGTCCTTTTCCTTGGCCGAATGCTCCCTAGCGGCGGTCTTCTTGTGCTTGGCGTCAGCGGAGGTTGAATTCTGCTGGTCGTCGCCGGTCGAATTCTGTTGAGCCAGAGCCGGCCCCGCCGCCGCGACGGCGAAGATCGCCGCTGCGATCAAAACGGGCGAAAACGCGAAGCGAATCATGGTTCGAATGTACTCCGGCGGCCGAAAAGCTCAGGCCGCGCCTCAAGATAGCAACGATCGGGGCGGAATTCTGACTGCCCCGGCCCCTGGCCAACAGGGACAATGAGCTTGTAAAGCTTCTTTCCTTAAGGAGAATTAACCTCGCCGAGGCCTTCGATGAAAGCCCTTATTTGCGATGATTACGGCCCGCCGGAGAAACTGAAGATCGCCGATCTGCCCGAGCCGAGCCCGAGCGAGGGCGAGGCGCTGGTCGAAATCGGCTTCGCCGGCTTGAATTTCTTCGACTTGCTCGTCATCGAGAACAAGTATCAGGCGAAGCCGCCGCTGCCCTTCTCGCCCGCGGCGGAATTTTCGGGCCGCGTCCTCGCGCTCGGCCCCGGCGCGACGGGCTTCAAGCCTGGCGATCGCGTGCTCGGCTATACCGGCTTCGGCTGCGCGCGCGAAAGGCTCGTCTGCCCGATCGACCGCCTCGTCGCCATTCCGGACGGTCTGTCGGACGAGAAGGCGGCTGGCCTGACCATCACCTATGGTACGACGCTGCATGCGCTGAAGCAGCGCGCCGATTTGAAGCCCGGCGAGACGCTGGTCGTGCTCGGCGCTTCGGGCGGGGTCGGCCTCGCCGCGGTCGAACTCGGCGCGCGGCTCGGCGCGCGGGTCATCGCCTGCGCTTCATCCGACGAGAAGCTGAAATTCGTGCGCTCTTTCGGCGCCGCGGAGACGATCAACTATGCTTCGAGCGATCTGCGAGCCGAGCTCAAGCGTTTGACGGACGGGCGCGGCGTCGATGTCGTCTATGACCCGGTCGGCGGCGGCTTGACCGAATCGGCTTTGCGTTCGCTCGCCTGGAAAGGCCGGCTCTTGGTCATCGGCTTCGCCTCCGGCGAGTTTCCGAAGCCGCCTTTGAACCTTGTTCTGCTCAAAGGCTGCGACATCCGCGGCGTGTTCTGGGGCGAATTCCTCAACCGCGAGCCCGAGACGCATCGGCGCAATATGGCCGAATTGCTGGCCGACGCCGCGAGCGGCGCGATCTCGGCCCATGTCCACGCCGTCTACCCGCTCGAATCGTTCCGCGACGCGTTCGGCGCGATCGCTCGCCGCGAGGCTCTGGGCAAGGTGATCCTGAAACTGGGCGCCTGAAAAGAGGAGGCGGTCCTTCTCCGCAGGCGGCTCAGCCATGCGGCGCGGCGGCTTTGCGTTCCGGCGGAAAGACGCCATATCCCGGCGGGATCGGGAGGGTTTCCGATTTTGGAGAAGCCTTCATGGACCAGCAGCGCGCCCGGGCGACCATCCGCCATTTGTGGGAAACGGACCGCGAACTGTTCCGCGGCCACCTCCTGCGTCTCGATCCGGAAAGCCGGCATGACCGCTTCAATGGCGGCGCCTCCGACGAATTCGTCAACCGTTACGTCGACCATTGCTTCGCGCCGGGCGATGTGATTTTCGGCGCCTTTGTCGATGGCGAATTGCGCGGCGCCGGCGAGCTTCGCCCGCTCACGTCAGCGGAGGCGCGCGCGCCCCTCTTCCCTACGCCTAGCCGAGCCGAGGCGGCGTTCTCGATCGAGCGCCCCTATCGCCGGCAGGGCCTCGGCGTTCAGCTGTTCGAACGCTTGATGCGCGCCGCCGCCGTCCGTCGCATCGCGGAAATCGATTTCACCACCTCGGCCGACAATCGGGCGATGCAGGGCCTGGCGCGCAAATTCTCGGCCGAGATGCATTTCGTCGCCAATCAGATCACCGGGCGCCTGACCGCACGGCACGCCGACGCCTTCTCGATCTGGCGCGAAGCGGTGAGCGACGCGAGCGACTATGCGATCGCAATGCTCGACGCACAAGCGCGAGCGACGCGGGGCCTTGCGGCTGCGAAGCGCGACTCCGACAATCAGGCAAATTAGTCGACGCGCAAGTCGAGCCGCTCTCGTACCATCCCGATCGGTCGGTTTGCGATCGCGTCGATTCGACCGGGGCTTGCAGAACCCTGCTGCGCCACTAAGCCGTTTTAAGGCGGTCCTTAACAGCTTTGGCCGGCGTGAAGCTGAGCTTTCTCGACGCGGCGATTTTGAGGACTTCCCCGGTCGAGGGATGGCGGCCTTCGCGCGCCGCCGATTCCTTGACCTTGAACTTGCCGAAACCCGGGAGCGATACCTCTTCGCCGCTTGAAACAGCCTCGAGAATTTCCTTCACGAGGCCGTCGACAAGAGACTTGGCTTGATCTTTGGAGAGGGAGTTCTGGTCCGCCAGCTTCGCGGCGAGATCAGCGGCGTTCATAAGCAAGTCCTTTCGAAATCGACGAAGCCCCGATTGCGGGACCTTATTGGCAGTGAAAGAGCGAATGTGGCGATGTCATGGCTGCGTGGTCCGACGCGGCATGCGTCGGCAATCGGCGCAGTGACGCGGCAAGTACTGTCAGACCGCAGAAGAATTTAGATTTCAGGCGCTTTTTCGGTTGTTGCGCTGCTTTGTTTAGAGCATCACAATGCCGCGTTGCGCCGCTTTTGTCACGGCTTCCGTGCGTGTGTCCGCGCCAAGCTTCTCGAGGATCGCGGCGACATGGAACTTCGCCGTATGGACGGATATGGCGAGCCGACGGGCGATCGCCTTATTCGACAATCCATCCGCCATCGCGGCGAGCACTTCGCGTTCGCGGCGAGTCAAAGGCGGCTGCGCGCCGTCGTTTTCGGATGTTCTATGCTCTGAAGGCGCTGCGCCGAGCACGCCGTCGAACGCCGCCTGACGAGCGACCATTAAACCATGCGCTACGGCGGTGATTGCAGCGACAATAGCGGCGCCATCGCCGGTGGACCTCAGAACCGCCGAAGCGCCAGCCCTGAACGCGTCGAGATCGTCGCTTTCGTCGGCGTCATCCAGGATCACGACCATTCGAAATCGGCCGCATAGGGCCGACCAGTCGTAAAGCTCGCCGTTGCGCGGCGCTGCGAGCACAATGTCGACCTGACTGATCTCCGCCAACTCTAGCAGCGCCGCAGGCGCGCCGGCGCTTCCCGCGAAAACAAACGACGGCTCGTCCCGCGTTAACCGCGCCAGCGCGCCGAGCGACGCCGGCTCGCTGGCTAGAACCGCGACGGCGATCATGAAAGCTGTCCGATTAGGTCACCGGTCTTTCGCCGACGACAATCCTGAGCGTAACCGGAGCGCCTCCGCGCGTGACGCTCAACTCGACGGACGATCCGATGCTCTCCGGGCCGAGCAAGTGCATGACGTCGCGAACCCGCTCGATCGGCTTGCCGTTCCACGCAACGACGATATCGCCGACCAGCAAACCCGCGCGCTTCGAAGGTCCTTCCTGGTCGACGCTGACCACGAGAACCCCGCGTCCCTGCGCTGCGGAGGCTCGCGGGGCGTGCTCCCTGATATTTTGAAGACCCGCGCCGAGATAACCGCGAAACGCATGGCCGCGGGCCAAAAGCTGATCGACCGCGCGATCGATCGTTGAGGTCGGGATGGAAAGAGGACGTCGCCGCGGACCAAGAACAGCCATTCCGACCACGCGTCCAAGAGCGTCCACAACCGCGCCGCCCTCGGCGACCGGGCTGAGGTTGAGGTCCAGGCGAATGAGGCTGTCGATCGCTCCGCCGCGCATGCTGCGCCAGGCCCCGCCGGCATAAGCGACGGCGCCGAACGCGGCGACGGGGGCGCCGTCGTGACTCCCGATGGCGGCGACGATTTGACCCGGCCGCAGCGAAGCGGAAGCGGTCGTCACGCTCGGCAGCCCGTCCGGTTGAAAACGAAGCGCCGCGACATCGGTCGTCGGGTCGCGTCCGGCCAGCGAGGCTTCGATCTCGCGCCCTCCTGGAAGGATGAGGGTTATCTGCCCGTCTCCTTCCAGGGTTTCTTCTGCGGTGACGATTACGCCCGGCCGCCAATGGACGCCGCTCGACGGCCATCGACCGCCGCCGCGAACGGCGACAATGCTGCTTGCGGCGCTCTCGACGAGTTGCGCGGCGCTATCGGAAAAGGCGACGAGAGAATTGGCGAGTTCAGCCATGTGCGGCCTCCAGCGAAAATTGGTTCGCTAAGATGTGGCCCCGCCGCGCTCGCGCGCTACTGCCCAGATGGCCAGGCTGGATGGGCGGCAGTCGGTTTTCGGCTGCTACCGGCGCAACGGCGCTCGGGCGCGCCAATCGTCACGGCGCGCTCGCTCACATCTGCCGCTCGATCATCAGATTCTTGATCTCGGCGATCGCTTTGGCTGGGTTCAACCCTTTCGGGCAGGTCTTGGCGCAATTCATTATGGTATGGCAGCGATAGAGCCGGAACGGATCTTCAAGATCGTCGAGCCTCTCGCCGGTCGCCTCGTCGCGCGAATCGATCAGCCAGCGGTACGCTTGCAGCAGGATCGCCGGCCCGAGATAGCGCTCGCCGTTCCACCAGTAGCTGGGACAAGAAGTCGAGCAGCAGGCGCAGAGGATGCACTCATAGAGTCCGTCGAGCTTCGAGCGGTCCGCCGGGCTCTGCCGCCATTCTTTTTCCGGCGCCGGGGTCACGGTCTTCAGCCATGGCTCGATCGAGGCGTGCTGGGCGTAGAAATTGGAGAGGTCGGGCACGAGGTCCTTGACAACGGCGAGATGCGGCAGTGGATAGATTTTGATCGGTCCGCCGCTCTTGCCCTCCTCGTCCATGCCGCGCGTGCAAGCGAGCGTATTGCCGCCGTCGATGTTCATCGCGCAAGAGCCGCAAATGCCCTCGCGGCAGGAGCGGCGAAAGGTCAGGGTCGCATCGACCTTCGACTTGATCCAGATCAGCGCGTCGAGCACCATCGGCCCACAATCGTCGCGGTCGACATAGTACGTATCGATACGCGGATTGGCGTTATCGTCCGGATTCCAGCGATAGATGCGGAACTCGGTCACGCGCTTGGCGTTGGCCGGCTTCGGCCAGGTCTTGCCTTCGACGATGCGCGAGTTCTTGGGAAGAGTGAATTGGACCATTTATCACACCATCGTGTTAGTCGGCAGACCAGACTTCCAATCGCTCAACCGAAGCGCGAAAGCCTCGCGGAACGTCTCAATTTGCGGAACAAGCCGACTAAAGAGGCCAGGGAAAATGGTCAGCGACGCTCGAGCCTGCTCATACTTCGCTAGACCCAGACGCACTTTGTTTCGCAGAGCGTTCGCGACCTCGACGAGCGCCAAGTCCGGCGCAAACAAATCGAAGCCGTCTCGGAGCACGTCGCATGCGAGGTCGCGCCCCGCCTCCTCGACGAACCACTTCACCGCGACACTGGCGTCGATGATCAAGTTCACCGCTGACGGTCTCTCTCCGCGCGAATGAACAAAGTGCTATCGTTCTGAACAACGCCCTTGGGCGTCATTGCCGCAATTCGATCCACGATCCGCTGCCGCTCGCTCTTGCTTGGGTTCCCGCTCAGCGCCGATTCGAGGATAGCGGCGGCCTCATCCTCTATGGAGTTGTGGTGCGCGCGGGCGCGCGCGGCGAGGTTTTTCCAGGTCTGAGAACTCAGCTTTTCAATCGTAAGCGCGTTCATCGCTCCTCCTTGGCGTGGCGTAATCTGAGCAGATCAATCCTCAATACACCCGCGCCTTCGGCTCGATATACGTCACGTCGTTCGTCATCGTGTAGGTATGGACCGGCCGGTAGTCGATCGTCACCGTTTGCTTGTCGGCGTCGATCCAGGCCAGCGTGTGCTTCATCCATTCCTTGTCGTCGCGGTTGGGATAATCTTCCCGCGCATGCGCGCCGCGGCTCTCGAGCCGGTTGGCGGCGCTGTCCATCGTCACGACGGCCTGGGCGATGAGATTGTCGAACTCCATCGTCTCGACCAGGTCGGAATTCCAGATCAGCGAACGATCCGTGATTTTGACGTCGGCGCCGGCGCGCCAGACGTCGTGGATCAGCTTCTGGCCTTCCTGCAGCACCTCGCCGGTGCGGAAGACCGCGCAATTCGATTGCATGGTCCGTTGCATGCGCGCGCGCAGTTCCGCCGTCGGCGTATCGCCATTGGCGTGGCGGAAACGGTCGAGCCGCGTCAGCGCGAGATCGGCCGAGTCCTTCGGCAGATCGGCATGCGCCTCGCCCGGCTCGACGATTTCGCGCGCCCGCAAGCCCGCGGCGCGGCCGAAGACGACGAGGTCGATCAGCGAATTCGAACCGAGGCGATTGGCGCCATGCACCGAGACGCAAGCCGCTTCGCCCAAAGCCATCAGGCCAGGCACGATCGCGTCGGGATCGCCGTTCGCCTTGGTCACGACCTCGCCGTGATAGTTCGTCGGCACGCCGCCCATATTGTAGTGGACGGTCGGCAGGACCGGAATCGGCTCCTTGGTCACGTCGACGCCGGCGAAGATACGGGCGCTCTCGGAAATGCCGGGCAGGCGCTCGTGCAGGATTTTCGGATCGAGATGATCGAGATGGAGATAGATATGATCCTTGAGCTTGCCGACGCCGCGCCCCTCCCGGATCTCCATAGTCATGGCGCGGCTGACGACGTCGCGCGAAGCGAGGTCCTTGGCTGACGGCGCGTAGCGCTCCATGAAGCGCTCGCCTTCGGAATTGGTCAGGTAGCCGCCCTCGCCGCGCGAGCCCTCGGTGATGAGACAGCCGGCGCCGTAAATGCCCGTCGGATGGAATTGCACGAACTCCATGTCCTGCAGCGGCAGGCCGACCCTGAGCGCCATCGCGTTGCCGTCGCCGGTGCAGGTATGAGCCGAAGTCGCCGAGAAATAGGCGCGGCCGTAGCCGCCGGTGGCGAGAACGGTCAGATGGGCGCGAAAGCGATGGATCGTGCCGTCGTCCATCTTGAGACAGACGACGCCGCGCACCCGGCCCTCGGAATCGCGGATCAAGTCGATCGCGAAGAACTCGATGAAGAACTCGGCCTGGGCCCTCAGCGCCTGGCCATAGAGCGTATGCAGAATCGCATGGCCGGTGCGGTCGGCGGCGGCGCAAGTGCGCTGGGCGATGCCCTTGCCGTATTCCGTGGTCATGCCGCCGAACGGGCGCTGATAGATGCGGCCGTCCTCGGTGCGCGAGAACGGCACGCCCCAATGATCGAGTTCGTACACTGCTTCGGGCGCATGACGGCAGAGATATTCGATCGCGTCCTGGTCGCCGAGCCAGTCGGAGCCCTTGACCGTATCGTACATGTGCCAACGCCAATCGTCCGGCCCCATATTGCCGAGCGAAGCGGCGACGCCGCCCTGCGCGGCGACGGTGTGCGAGCGGGTCGGAAAGACTTTGGTGACGCAAGCGGTGCGCAAGCCTCCTTGCGCGCAGCCGACCGTCGCGCGCAAGCCCGCGCCGCCGGCGCCGACCACGACCACGTCGAACGTATGATCGGTGATCGGATAGGCTTTGCCGTTCTGGGCCGGGGCGCTCGCGCCGTTCTTGCCGTTGCTCGCCATTTTAAAAGCCTTCAGACGAAGCCGATGCGCAGAACCGAATAGACGCAGGCGAGCGCCAGCGCGCCGGCGAAGAAGACATTGCCGACCAGCGCCCATTCCTTGGCGCGGCCATGCAGGTAATCGAAGATGATGGAGCGCATGCCGATCTGCATGTGATAGATTCCGACCAGCACGAACAACATGACGATGATCGCCGGCAGCGGCCGGCCGAGTTCGGCGCGTACGCCGTTATAGTCCTTCGACAGAAGCGACAGCAGCACCCAGATAAAGGCGATGGTGAGCGGGATCAGAGCCGCCGAGGTCACCCGCATCAGCCAGCTTTCCTGCGCGCCGGATCGGGCCGAGCCGAGATAGCGGACCCTGGCGAGCGGCGAGCGGAGCGAATTGTCGTTCGGCGTCATGAGCTGCTCCTAGCGCACCGAATAGCCGATGATCCAGACCGCGATCGTGAGCACAACGCCGCCAACCAGCGTCGCCCATGCCAGCTGGTCGCGCATCGGCTTATCCAAGCCGTAGCCCGTATCCCAAATCGCGTGGCGAACGCCGCCGAGCGCGTGATGGACGAGCGCCCAGGTGAAGCCGAAGAGAATGATCTGGCCGATGATCGAGTTCAGAAAGCCTGACGCCGCGCTGAAGGCGGACGCGTCCATGGAGGTCGCGATGAGATACCAGGCGAGCAGGATCGTGCCGACATAGAGCGCGCCGCCGGTCACGCGATGCGCAATCGACATCGTCATCGTGATGGTCCAGCGATAGACGCTTAGATGCGGCGATAGCGGTCTTTCACGAAGGGGAGGCGAAGCGTCGGTCGAGGCCATGGCTGACTTCCGGATGACGGACCAGTTTTCCCCTAAAGGAATCGGCCCAATTTCGCAATCGCGACGCCGACTTAAGATAGGTTTCTCGCGACGGGCGGCGAGGCCGCCGCGCCCCCAAAAACAGCTTAGGAGCCCTGCGCCAAACGCGTCTCGATTTCGGCGCGGGTCGGCGGATCGGAGCCCTTGCGCGTGCAGGTGATCGCGGCGGCGGTCGTAGCGAAATTGAGCCAGCGTGAAAGGCTGGCGGCTTTCGGCGCGGCGGCTTTCATGCCAAGCGCGCCATCCGCGTCCATCGCGGCGATCAGCGCCGACATGAAGCTGTCGCCGGCTCCGACCGTGTCGACCACCTCGACCTTCGGCGCGCGCGCTTCGATGCGCTCCGAACCGAGAAAAGCCACCGCCCCTTCCGGGCCGCGCGTCGCCACGCTGAAAAGAGGCCCGCGCCGCGCCCAATCGGCGATCGAGGCTTCTGGATCGCGGTCCGGATAGAGCCAACGCAAATCCTCGTCGCTCGCTTTGACGAAGCTCGCCAGCGCCAATTGGCGCTCGACCAGGGCGATCACTTTCATGCGATCCGGGGTCACCAGCGGCCGGATGTTGGGATCGAAGCTGGTCGTGGCGTGTCGGCGCGCCTCGCCGAGCGCTGCGACGACGCTGTCGCCATGGCGCGGATCGAGCGCCGAGATCGAGCCGACATGCAGATGGCGCGCGTTCGGCGGCCATTGCCGCGGGAAAGGCCATGGCCCGTCGAATGAGGTCGAATCGAGGTAGAAGGAATAGCGCGCGCCGGTCGCGGCCGTGCCGCGCATCACGAAGGCGAGCGTGGTCGGCTCTGGAACGCGGGCGACGAAGGAGAGATCGACGCCGGCCTGCGCCAATGCTGCGGCGAAGGCTTCGCCATTCGCGTCTTTCGAGACGCGGGAGACAAAGGCGGTCGGCGCGCCGAGCCGGCCGAGGCCGATCGCGACATTGTACGGCGAGCCGCCCAGCACCGCGTCATAGGCGTTGTCCCTGACGCGGTCGGGAATGAGGTCGACCAGCGCCTCGCCGGAAATCAGAATCATGCCCCCTCCCGGTTTCTATCCTCCCCCGCGAAGCGGGGGAGGGGGACCATGCGAAGCATGGTGGAGGGGGCCGCGGCGGTCCAGGATAATTCCAGACTCAGCGGCCCCCTCCACCGCGCTACGCGCGGTCCCCCTCCCCCGTCTTCGACGGGGGAGGATAATGTGCGTCACGCCATCGTGTACGCCGTCTTCACGGTCGTATAGAACTCCGCCGCGTAGCGGCCCTGCTCGCGCGAGCCCAGGCTCGAGCCTTTGCGGCCGCCGAACGGCACGTGATAGTCGACGCCGGCGGTCGGCAGATTGACCATCACCATGCCGGCTTCGGAATTGCGCTTGAAATGCGCCGCGTATTTCAGGCTCGTCGTACAAATGCCCGAGCTCAAGCCGAACGGCGTGTCATTGGCGATCGCCAGCGCCTCGTCATAGTCCTTGGCCGGGATCATCGCCGCGACCGGGCCGAAAATCTCCTCGCGCGCGACGCGCATCTTGTTGTCGACGTCGGTGAACAGGGCCGGCGTCAGGTAGAAGCCGGGCGTCGCCCGTTCGACGCGCTCGCCGCCGCCGGCAAGCTTGGCGCCTTCGTCGACGCCGATTTTCAGGTACGACAGGTCCTGGTCGAGCTGACCTTGATCGACGACCGGGCCGATATGCGTGCCGGCCTTCAAGGCGTCGTCGGTGACGAGCGCCTTCATCCGCTCGAGCATGGCCTCGGCGAATTTCGCGTAAATCCCCTTGGTGACGATGAGCCGCGAAGAGGCGGTGCAGCGCTGGCCGGTCGAGTAGAAAGCGCCGTTGATCGCGCATTCGACAGCGATTTTGAGATCGGCGTCGTCGAGCACGACGAGCGGATTCTTGCCGCCCATTTCGAGCTGAAACTTGCGCATATGCTCGGCGCAAGCAGCGGCGACGCGTCGCCCGGTCTGGACCGAGCCGGTGAATGTGATCGCGTCGATATGTTTATTCTGCAGGATCGCTTCGCCGACCACCGAGCCGCGCCCCATCACGAGATTGAAAACGCCTTTCGGCACGCCGGCGCGGACGATGATCTCCGACAACGCGTGGGCCATGCCGGGGGTGAAGTCGGACGGCTTGAACACGACGCAATTGCCGTAAGCGAGGGACGGCGCGATTTTCCAGGCCGGGATCGCGATCGGGAAATTCCAGGGCGAAATGATTCCGACGACGCCGACCGGCTCGCGCGTTATCTCGACGTCGATATTCGGCCTCACGCTCGCGACCTTCTCGCCGGGAATGCGCAAAGCTTCGCCAGCGAAGAAATCGAAAATCTGGCCGGCGCGAGCGACTTCGCCGATCCCTTCGGGCAGCGTCTTGCCCTCCTCGCGCGACAGAAGCCGGCCGAGCTCCTCCTTGCGGGAAAGAATCTCGGTCGACACGCGCAGCAGAATGTCGTGTCGCTCTTGCGGCGTCGAATGCGACCACGCGGGAAAGGCGGCCCGCGCCGCCGCGATCGCCGTCTCGACCTGGGCCGCGCTCGCGCGGGCGAACTCGCCGACCACGTCATCGGTGTTGGAGGGGTTGATGCTGCGCGAGACGCCGTCGCCCTTGACCCATTCGCCGGCGATGAAGTTCGAACTGACGTCGTTCATGCTGCGCTCCTGAGAGGTTGAATTGTTAGCAGCGGCGAGTCCGCCTGTTTAGAGCAGGACTCCCTGACTGTCATTCCCGCGCAAGCGGGAATCCAGACTGAGCTTGTCGGAGACGCGCGGCTCCTAGATTCCCGCTTTCGCGGGAATGACACAGATGCTCCATCTTAAAGCAAGCCCCGCTTGGCGAGGTTCTTCATCAAAGCGCCCGCGCCGAAAGTCCAAGGCGGGCAATCGCGCGAATGGCGCATGCGGTTGACGAGCTTGCCGAGCTTGTCCGCGGCCACCGTGACGACGTCGCCCTCTTTATGAGTGAAGCCTTTGCCGGGCGCGTCGCGGTCGGCGATCGGCGCGAACATCGTGCCGAGGAAAAGCGCCGCGCCATCGGGATATTGATGGCTTGGCCCGATCATCTGGGCGACCAGATCCTCAGGGTCGCGGCTGATCTGGGCGATCGACGAACCGCCTTCGAGCCGGAAGCCTTCCGGTCCCTCGACGGTCAAGCGGACGTCCATGCGCCGCACGTCGTCCATCGTGAACGTATCGTCGAAGAAGCGGAGCAGCGGGCCGATCGCGCAACTCGCATTGTTGTCCTTGGCCTTGCCGAGCAGCAAGGCGGAGCGGCCCTCGAAATCGCGCAAATTCACGTCATTGCCGAGGCTCGCGCCGACCGCCTGCCCGCGCGAATTGACGACGACAACCACTTCCGGCTCCGGGTTGTTCCAGGCGGAAGCATGGTGGAAGCCGGCGTCGGCGCCGTGGCCGATCGCCGACATCGGCTGGCTCTTGGTGAAAATCTCGGCGTCCGGGCCGATGCCGACTTCGAGATATTGCGACCAGGCGCCTTTGGCGATGAGCGCGTCCTTCAGCCGCATCGCCGCGGGCGAGCCGGGCTTCAGCTTGGAGAGGTCCTCGCCGATCAGCGCGACCAATTCGGCGCGTAAGGCCGCGGCGGCGCTGAAATCGCCGCGGGCGCGCTCTTCGATGACCCGCTCCAGCATCGAGGTTGCGAAAGTCACCCCCGCCGCCTTGAGCGCTTGCAGGTCGACCGGGGCCAAGAGCCAGATCTTCGCCGGATCGCGGCGGTCCGGCGGCGTATTGGCGATGACGTCTTCGAACGAGCCGACGACGTCGCCGTCGGCGGCTCTGAGCGCGGCGGCCGGGTTCTCCGCCTCGCATAGGGCGCTCACCGTCGGAAATCGCCGCGAAATGTCGACGACGCCTTCCGGCCGAACCGCCGCAACCGACGGCCCCTCCTGGTCAGGCCGCCAAATGCGGGCGGCCAAAGCGCCGGCATAGAGATCGCGCGGGGCCGTCTCGGCGACGCTCAGACGAAGCTCAACCATTTCTCCTCCCGGCTCGCGGCCTTTTTCACCGATCTATGGCCGGCGCGCTTTTCCGAAGCGCGCGGCGACACATTGACGCTGGCCATTCCTCTGGTTAGCCTCTAACATGCTAGCTTCGAAAATAAAGACTTTTCTGGGCGGAGACGCGCGAGGGCAGAGGGCGATGAGCGAGGCGGAGACGCGGCGCGGCTCCAAGGCCGACCAAGCTTACCATGATCTTAAAGAGGCGATTCTTTCCGGCGCCCTGGAGCCCGGCGCAGCGATCGACAAGCTCGCTCTGTGCGAGCGGCTCGGCGTGTCGCGCTTTCCCGTCTCGTCCGCGATCAATCGGTTGGCTTATGAGAAGCTGGTCGCAATCGAGCCTCAGCACGGCTCCTTCGTCGCAAAAATTTCGGTCGAGGACGTGCGCGAATTGATGATGGTCAGGCGCGCCTTGGAGAGCGAGATCGCCGCGCAAGCCGCCGAGACGCTGCCGCCGGAAGGCGTCGAGGAGTTGGAGCGCAACTTGCGCTACCAACTCGCCGCGGTCGAAGCCCGCGATCTCGCCGGCTTTTATTCGCTTGACGTCGAATTCCATCGCCTGCTGACGACCCAATTGGGCTTGAGCCGCACCGGGGAGATTCTCGACGGGCTGCGCTCTCATCTCGAGCGCGTGCGCCGCCTGCTGATGACGCCGGAAGGGCGCCTGCCCCGAACCTATGCCGAGCACAATTCCATCGCCAAGGCGATTGCGCGCGGCGACGCCGAAGGCGCGCGCCAGGCGATGCGCGACCATCTCGTCGAAACAACCGAACTTTTCGAGAATTTCGCCAAAGCCCGGCCGAACTTGTTCTCCTCGTAAGCGAATGCCGCTGGAAAGAAAAATGAGCAGCCCACGCGCCCTGCGCCTCAACGCCGAAGACAATGTGGTCATCGCCGTCGACGAAATCCGTCCCGGCGATCAGCCGCGCAACGCGCCGGCCGCGCTTGCTCGCGTGCCGAAGGGACATAAGATGGCCTCCGCGCCGATCGAAGCCGGCGCGCCCATCCTGAAATTCGGCCAGATCATCGGCTTCGCCTCGAAGCCCATCGCGCCCGGCGAATGGGTGCATGAGCACAATGTCGAGATGCGCGACTTCGCCCGCGACTACCGCTTCTGCGAGGCGGCCAAGCCAGAGCCGCTGCTGCCGCTCGAGCAACGCGCGACTTTCCAGGGCTATCGCCGCGCCAACGGCAAGGCCGGCACGCGCAATTATCTCGCGATCCTGACCAGCGTGAACTGCTCGGCCACGGTCGCGCGGCTGATCGCGCGCGAAGCCGAGCGGTCGGGAATGCTCGAAGATTATTCCAATGTCGACGGCGTCATCGCGCTGGTCCACGGCACCGGCTGCGGCATGGCGGCCAAGGGCGAAGGCTTCGACATTTTCAAGCGCACGCAATGGGGCTACGCCGTCAACCCCAATGTCGCCGGCGTAATTCTCGTCGGACTCGGCTGTGAAGTCTTCCAGATCGGCCGGATGAAAGAGGAATACGGCATCGTCGAGAACGACCTGTTCCAGACCATGACGATCCAGGCGACCGGCGGCACCAAGAAGACGATCGAAGCCGGCCTCGCGCAAATTCGGGACATGCTGCCGATCGTCAATCGCGCCCAGCGCGAGCCGATCCCCGCCTCCGAATTGATGCTGGCGCTGCAATGCGGCGGGTCGGACGGCTATTCGGGCATCACCGCCAATCCGGCGCTCGGAATCGCCGCCGATATTCTGGTGCGCCATGGCGGCACGGCGATCCTGTCGGAGACGCCGGAAATCTACGGCGCCGAGCACCTCCTGACGCGCCGCGCCGCGACGCGCGAGATCGGCGAAAAGCTCGTCGACCTCATCCATTGGTGGGAGGATTACACCGCCCGCAATCACGGCGAGATGAACAACAATCCCTCGCCCGGCAACAAGGCGGGCGGGTTGACGACGATCCTCGAAAAATCTCTTGGCGCCGCGGCCAAAGGCGGCGGCACGGTGCTGAACGGCGTCTATCGCTACGCCGAGCCGGTCACCGCCAAGGGCTTCGTCTTCATGGATACGCCCGGCTATGACCCAGTTTCTGCGACCGGGCAAGTGGCGGGCGGCGCCAACATCTTGGCCTTCACCACTGGCCGCGGCTCGGCCTATGGCTGCAAGCCCACGCCGTCGATCAAGCTGGCGACCAACAGCGACACCTACCGCCGCATGGTCGACGATATGGACATAAATTGCGGCGATATCCTTGACGGGGTCGGGCTGGAGGAGAAGGGCCAGGAGATTTTCGAAAAGGTCCTCGCCGTGGCGTCGGGCGAAAAGTCGAAATCGGAGGCGCTCGGCTATGGCGACGCCGAGTTCGTGCCCTGGCAGGTTGGCGCGACGATGTGACGGAACGGGCCCATTCCAAGCGCCGCGCTGCCTGGACCGCGGCGGGCCTTGGGGCCGAGTTCGCTTTGCGCGTCGCTCGCCAAGCAAGATCCGAAGAATCTGGCCCAACCCCGAGCTATGGCTCGCGAGTCTTGACCCCCGCCCGCGGCTCAGGCCAGTTGGCGATCAAGAACTTTGGTGAAAAACCGTCGGGTTCCGACGGTTTCATCACCAAAGTTCTTGATGGCAAAAAAGCCACATCGGGCCGGCGTCGTCACCCGGAGGGCCGGAGCGAAGCGGAGGAGTGTCCATAGCCTGTCACGCGATGGCGGTTGAGAGATGCTACGTCTCCGACAGGCTATGGACACTTGACGACGCCGGGCCGATGTGGCCGCGCGGCCGCGCGTCGTTGGCGCCCCTTGCGGCTTCGTACATTCTTTGCTTTCGATTGCGCCCGGTCGAATCGCCGCGCCTCGCGCCGTCCGCGCCTCGCGCCAACCTGGGGAAATGCTCATGAGGCTCGCGCAAATCATCGATGAAGCGGGGAAACGCGCTCTGGTCGTCACGGCGCGCGGCGAAAGTCGCCTCGTCAAGGGCGCACGGACCACCTACGATCTCGCGATGCAGGCGATCGAGGCAGGCGACACGATCCGCAAACTCATTGCTTCGCGCGGCGTCGGCAAGGTCGTCGATCTGAAGGCGGCGCTGAAAGAACGCCGCGTGCTCAACCCGATCGACCACAAGGATCCGGCGCATCTCCTCGTCAGCGGCACCGGCCTTACCCATCTCGGCTCCGCCGAAGGCCGCGACAAGATGCACAAAGACGCCGTCGATCCAGCCAAGCAGACTGATTCGATGCGGATGTTCCGGTTGGGTCTGGAAGGCGGCAAGCCGCAAGGCTCAGCCGCCGGCGTGCAGCCGGAATGGTTCTATAAGGGCGACGGCTCGACCGTCGCCCCGCCGGGCGGCGATCTCGTCTCGCCCGATTTCGCCCTCGACGGCGGCGAAGAGCCGGAAATCGTCGGGCTCTATGTCGTCGCGCCGGACGGCGCGCCGGTCCGCGTCGGCTTCGCTCTCGGCAATGAATTCTCGGACCACGTCACCGAGCGACAGAACTACTTGTACCTCGCTCATTCGAAACTGCGCGCCTCGTCGTTCGGACCGGAACTGCTGGTCGGCGATCTGCCGCAGGACGTGCAGGGCGTCTCGCGCATCATTCGCGGCAAGCAGACGCTGTGGGAGAAGCCGTTCATCTCCGGCGAGCAGAACATGTCGCATTCGATCGCCAATCTCGAAGCGCATCACTTCAAATACGACCTGTTCCGTCGGCCCGGCGACGCGCATGTCCACTTCTTCGGCACCGCGACGCTGTCGTTTTCGGACGGGATCAAGACGGAGAAGGGCGACGTGTTCGAGATCGAAGCCGAGCCTTTCGGCCTGCCATTGCGCAATCGGCTGACGATCGGCAAGAGCAAGCGGGTGAAGGTGCGGGCGCTTTAATCCTCCTCGCAAAGCCGGGGAGGGACAGAGCGGCGTCCCGATGCGCTCGGCTTCAGCCGCCTGCTGCGCCGCTGCGCGCGGCGCTCTCCCCAGCTTCTCGGGCGAGGATGTGGGCGCTCGCCAGCAGGCGCTTCGTATAAGCTTCGCGCGGGGCCGAGAAGATTTGAGCCGCCGGGCCGCGCTCGACGATGCGGCCGTCCTTCATGACCAGGATCTCGTCGGCCATGGCGCGGATGACGGCGAGGTCATGACTGATGAACAGGTACGACAGATCGTGCGCGTCCTGCAGCGCGCGCAGCAAAGCGAGGACCTCCTTCTGCGCGGTGCGGTCGAGCGCCGAGGTTGGTTCGTCGAGCACGAGCAGGCGCGGCCGCAGAATCATCGCCCGCGCAAGGGCGACGCGCTGGCGCTGGCCGCCGGAAAGTTCGTGCGGCGTGCGGTCGAGCAGCCCCGGATCGAGCCCGACCTCCGCCAAAGCGCGCGCCGCTTCGCGCCGTCGCTCAGTGGCGCCCTTTTCCGGCTCGTGGATCAACAAGCCCTCGGCGACGATCGCGCCGATCGTCAGCCGCGGCGACAGCGAGCCGAACGGGTCCTGCAGGACGAGTTGCATGTCCCTGCGAAGCGCGCGCAGCGCGGCGCGGTCGAGCCCGCCGAGATCCCGCCCGTCGAAACGAACGATCCCGCGATGCGGCGAAAGGCGCAGCAGCGCGCGGGCGAGCGTCGATTTGCCGGAGCCGGATTCGCCGACGATCCCCAGCGTCTGGCCGCGCTTCAGATCGAGGCTGACCGCATCGACGGCGCGGAAGAGCCGCCGGCCGAACCAGCTTCCGGACCCCGGAAAATCGACCGACAAGTCGCGCGCTTCGAGCAGGATCGGCGCGTCGGTCGGCGGCGGCGCTTTGGCGCCCGGCGGCGTCGCCTCGATCAACGCCTGGGTCGCGGCCGACCGCGGCCGCTCCATGACGTCGGCGATGCGCCCCTCCTCGACGATCTTGCCGGCCTCCATCACATAGAGGCGATCGGCGAAGCGCTTCAGCACGGCGAAATCATGGGTGATGAACACGATCGCCATGCCAAGGCGGCGCTGAAGATCGCGCAGCAGATCGAGAATCTGCGCCTGCAGAGTCACGTCCAGGGCGGTCGTCGGCTCGTCGGCGATGAGCAGCGACGGGTTGTTGGCGACCGCCATGGCGATCATGACGCGCTGGCGCTGGCCGCCTGATAATTGATGCGGCGCCGAATTGAAGCGCCGCTCGGCCCGATCGACGCCGACGAGGTCGAGCAATTCGAGCGCGCGACGCCGCGCCGCCGCCCTCGACAAGCGGCCATGGACGATGAGCGGCGCCATGATCTGCGCGCCGACGGAAAAGAGCGGGTCGAGCGCGCTCATCGGCTCTTGGAAGATCATCGTGATCTTCGCGCCGCGCAGGCGGTTGAGAGCGGCTTCCGACAAGCCGAGGATTTCCTCGCCGTCGAAACGCACCGAGCCTGTCGCGCGGCCATTCTCGGGCAGCATGCCGATCGCCGCCATCATCGTCTGCGTCTTGCCCGAGCCGCTTTCGCCGATCAGGCCGACAATCTCGCCCCGCTCGACCGTCATATCGACGCCGCGCGCCGCGGCGATGTCGCGGCCGTCGGCTTGGAACCACACATCGAGACCGCTGACGGCGAGGAGCGGCGCCATATCAGCGGCGCCGCGGATCGACGGCGTCGCGCAGCCCTTCGCCGATAAGGCTCAGCGCGAAGAGGAGGAGAGACAGCAAAGCGGCCGGAAAGATCAGCATGCCGGGCGCATCCTCGATGTTGCGGGCGCCGTCGGCGATCAGCGCGCCGAGGCTGGTCATCGGCTCCTGCACGCCGAGGCCGAGAAAAGAGAGAAAGCTCTCCAGCAGGATGACGCGGGCGGCGATCAGCGTCAGGTAAGCGATCACCGGGCCGATGAGGTTCGGGACGATGTGACGGACCAGCACGCCGCCGGCGCTGGCGCCGAGCGCCTCGGCGGCGAGGACGTAATCCTGGCGCTTGAGGCTCAGCGCCTGGCCGCGCACGATGCGCGCCATGTCGAGCCATTCGACGGCGCCGATTGCCAGGAAAACGAGGACGAAATGGCGGCCGAACGTGACGATGAGCAGGATGACGAAAAAGACAAAGGGCAGCGCATAGAGGATGTCGACGACGCGCATCATGACGGCGTCGAGGCGGCCGCCGCTATAGCCGGCGACGGCGCCGTAAAGCACGCCGATGACGAGGGCGACGGCGGAAGCGAGCGCGCCGACCAGCAGCGAGACGCGGCCGCCGATCAGCATGCGCGTTAGAAGATCGCGGCCATTGCTGTCGGCGCCGAGCGGGAAGTATTCGCGGCGCAAGCCGGCCTCGACGACCAGCCGGCGGTTTTCGTCTTCGCGGGCGACGATGCGCGGATCGGCGGAAGCGTTGGAGCGCGAGAGCGCGTCCAACACGGCGGTCTCGTCGATCGGCGTCGGCGCTTGCAACGTCAAGCGCGCGCCGCCGTCCGCGCTTGCGACAGACGCCGTCGCTTGCGCCCGCGCCGCGATCCGGTCGGCGATCCGGCTCTGCTCCTCAGCCGTCGGATGGGCGACGAGCGACGGCGGGACTTTGACATAGTCGCGAAAGACTTGATCGTAAGCGTGCGGCGACAGCAGAGGACCGAGGCCGCAAACGAGCGCGATCGCGACGAGCGTCATCAGGCCGGCCGTCGCGGCGCGATCGCCCATGAAGCGGCGAAAGCCGCGCCGCCTGGGCGACGGCGCGGCCGGCGCGTCGGCGAACGCGTTCGCCGCGCTCATGGCCGCACGCGCGGGTCGAGCAGCGCATAGGCGACGTCGACGATGATGTTGAAGAGTATGACGAGCGAGGCGACGACGACCGTCGCGCCCATGACCAGCGTGTAATCGCGGTTCAGCGCGCCGTCGACAAAGGCGCGGCCGAGGCCGGGAATGCCGAAAATCGTCTCGACCACGACCGAGCCGGTCATCAGCGCCGCCGCGGTCGGGCCAAGGTACGAGACGACAGGAGCGAGCGCGGCGCGCAAAGCGTGGCTCAGGATGATCCTGCGCGGCAGGCCGTAAGCCCGCAAGGTCCGGATCGGGTGCGCGGCGAGCGCTTCGATCATCGCGGCGCGGGTCAGCCGCGCGATCGCCGCGGCCGCCGGCGCCGCCAGAGTCGCGACCGGCAGGATGAAACGCGCGACGCCGCCCTCCGCCCAGCCGCCGATCGGCAGCCAATGCAGGGTCAGGCCGAAGACGAGTTGGAGCAGCGGCGCGAGCACGAAAGTCGGGATGGTCAGGCCGAGCGTGCTCGCGACGACGATCGTTTGATCGGCGGCGGCGCGATGGCGCAAAGCGGCGATAATCCCGGCGGCGACCCCGACCAGCGAGGCGAATGCGAGCGCGGCGGCGCCGAGCCCGGCGGAGATCGGGAAAGCGTGGGCGAGAAGCTCGCCGACCGAGAAATCGCGCCAGGCGAAGCTCGGGCCGAAATCGCCCTGGGCGAGGCCGGCAAGATAGCGCAGATATTGTCGCCAGAGCGGCTCGTCGAGGTGATAAAGGCGCCGGAGGCTCCCCATGATCGCCGGATCGAGCGGCCGCTCGAGATTGAACGGGCCGCCGGGCGCGACGCGGATCAGGAAAAAGGCGAGGGTGACGACGACGAAGAGCGTTGCGAGGGAGGCGAGGATGCGTTGGGCGAGATAGCGGGGCATGGCTTACTCCCCCTCCGCCAGCGAAGCAGCCGATGGAGAGACTGCGCGACGTCTGAGATTAGCGTTCCAAACAATGACGCATAGCGCTCTCTTCACCGAGGTTCAATAACACGTACTTTCAAGCTCCTGCGCATCCCTAATCCGGCGCTTCGCGAGGAGAAGGAACTTAATACCCTAACGCCCTATCGATCACATGCCTCAGCCCCTCGCCCCGCTCGTACGCCGCGATCTGCGCGGCGATGTTGCGCGTCACCGCCTCCGGCTCCGATACGGCCGCGCAGTGCGGGCTCACATAGACGCGCGGATGGCGCCAGAGCGGCGAATTGCTCGGCAGCGGCTCGGTCTCGAACACGTCGAGCGAGGCGGCCTGCAGCGCGCCGGATTCGAGGGCCGCGACGATGTCGGCTTCGACCTGCAGACCGCCGCGGCCGGCATTGATCAGGATCGGGCCGCCGAGCCTTCCGTCCCGCGCCAGCTTGGCGAAGAGCCGGGCGTCGAGAATGCCGCGCGTCTCGGGCGTGAGCGGCAGCAGCGCGACGAGAATGTCGGTTCGCGCCGCCATCGCGTCGAGCCCCTCCCGGCCATGAAAGCAGCCGACGCCCTCGACGCGCTTCTCCGCGCGGCTCCAGCCGGCGACGGGAAAGCCCATCGCGCGCAGTTTGCGCGCCGCGTCTTGGCCAAGCGCGCCGAGGCCCATCAGGCCGATCCGCACGTCCTTGGCGGCGGGCTGCTCGAGGTCTTCTTCCCGCCAACGGCGCTCGGCCTGCGCCTCGTCGTAGAGCCGCTGCCGGCGCAGATGGAGCAGCGCATGCAGCACGACCCATTCGCTCATCCGGTTGGTCAGATCGTCGTCGACGACGCGCACGATCGGCGCGTCGGGCAGGAGCGGGTCGCTGAATAGATGGTCGACGCCGGCGCCGAGCGAGAAGATCGCCCGCAGATTGGGCAGGCCGGCCAGCGCGCCTTCCGGATGGCGCCAGCTCACGGCGTAACGGGTTTGCGTACGTTCTCCGATTTCGTTTGGCGTGACGATGCGCCGGCCGGGCAAAGCGCTCTGCAGCCGCGCGCGCCAGAGCGGGGCCTGGCTCTCCGGCGTCATCGCCAGAAGGATGGTCACGGCGCGCCGGCTATGCGTTCGATCACGGGATCGTGCGCCGGCGGCGGCCCGTCGCCGATATGGTAGGCGGCGGCGAGCGCGGCGGCCGCGGCGGCGGCTTGCTGTTCGTTGCGCGCGTGCACGATCGCCAGCGGCGCGTCGGGCCCGACTTCCGCGCCCAGCCCGGCGAGGTCGGTAAAGCCGACGGCGGGATCGATTCGATCCTGCGGCCGCGCGCGGCCGCCGCCCATCGCGACCACCGCCATGCCGACGGCGCGCAGGTCGATCCTTTCGACGAAGCCGGACCGGTCCGGCGCTGCGGCGCGAGTCGCCGGCGCGCGCGGCAGCAGGCTTTCCGCTTTGCTCAAGAAATCATGCGGGCCGCCGAGCAGCGCGATCATGCGCTCGAACCGCTCCGCCGCCTTGCCGCTGGCGAGACTCTCCTCCATCGCCGCCTCGCCTTCGGCCGCGTCCTCGACCAAGCCGCCCAGCGCGAGCAATTGGCCGCCAAGCGCCTTGACCACCGCGTGCAGGCGCGGATCGCGACGTTCGCCCTTGAGGTACTTGACCGCGTTCATCACTTCGACGGCGTTGCCGGCGGCGCTGGCGAGCGGCTCGTTCATATCGGTGATCAGCGCGTCGGTCGGCAGGCCGGCGCCGGTTGCGACATGAGCCAAGCTTCGGGCGAGATCGCGCGCGCCGTCGAGGGTCTCCATGAAGGCGCCGGAGCCGGTCTTTACGTCCATGACCAGGCCTTGCAGGCCGGCGGCGAGTTTCTTCGACAGGATCGAGGCGGTGATCAGCGGGATGGATTCGACCGTCGCCGTGACGTCGCGGATCGCGTAGAGGCGCTTGTCGGCGGGCGCGAGATCGCCGGTCTGGCCGATGATCGCGCAGCCCGCCTCGGTGACGGCGCGGCGGAACAGCGCCACGTCCGGCTGCGCCTGGTAGCCGGGAATGGATTCGAGCTTATCCAGCGTGCCGCCGGTATGGCCGAGGCCGCGGCCGGAAATCATCGGCGTGAAGGCGCCGCAAGCGGCGAGCATCGGCGCCAGCATCAGGCTGACATTGTCGCCGACCCCGCCGGTCGAATGCTTGTCGAGGATGGGCCCCGGTAGGCGCAGATCGCGCCAATCGAGCACCGCGCCGGAGGCCGTCATGGCGCGGGTCAAAGCGACGCGCTCGTCGAGCGACATGCCTTTGAAGAAAACCGCCATGGCGAAAGCCGCCGCCTGCCCCTCGGTGACCGCGCCGGAGGTCAGGCCCTGGATGAAGGTCTCGATCTCGGCGGCGTTCAGCGCCTGGCCGTCGCGCTTCTTGCGGATGATTTCTTGCGGGAGGATCGAAGTCATGGAGTCATGCCGCCCGGGCTTTTCGGCGGACTTCATCGCGGAGCTTCATGATCTCCTTCGCTTTATGAGCAATGAGGACAAGATAGGTCCTTTCACCATGCGTCGGACGTGTGCGGCGTTGCTCCCAATTTCTGACCTGATCCAGCGTGAATCCGAATTCCAGCCCGAAATCCTCCTGAGACATGCCGAGGTCTTTGCGAATTGAGCGAACGTCGATCTCCGACGGCACGTGCAATTTAAAGGGCTTGGCCTGGCCGCGCGCGATGGACAACGCCTCGTTCAAGCCTTCGGCGATCTTGTTAAACGCCTTTTTTGTCATGATCATCTCCTCGGCTCGTCCGCACGTGTTTTGTACTCCGCAACCAGAGCCTTTGTCAGGACACGCAGATCGTTGCGTTCGCCTTTCGTCAAATTCGATCTCTCGCCCTTCGAAAATACTGTTAAGAGAAAGACAGGAAGTCGCGTCCCCGAATAGAACGTAATCGTCCGATAACCGCCGCTCTTGCCTTTGCCGCGGCAGGCGACGCGCACTTTTCGGCAGCCGCCCGTCCCAGCGATTTCGTCGCCCGCATCAGGATGTTCAGCGAGGAAATCAATCAGATCCGCGATTTCATCTTCGGTCATCCCCGCCTCGTCGGCGGCACGACGAAACGCGTGCGTTTCGCAGACGGTCTGCATCTATACTGCGTAATCTACGTAGTCGTCAAGCATGGTGCGTTAAAAACGCCCGCACCAGCCTTTTGAAATTCGCCGAGCCCGCGAGCGCCAGCTCTTTCGTCTCCTCATGGCTCGGATTGCCGCCTTTCAGGCCGGCGCCGAAATTGGTCACGACCGAGACGGCGAGGCATTTCAAGCCGAGGAGGCGGGCGAGGATGACTTCCGGGACCGTCGACATGCCGACGAGATCAGCGCCGAGAAGCTTGGCCGCGCGAATCTCGGCCGGCGTCTCGAAGGACGGGCCGGAAAACCACATATAGACGCCTTCCTGCAGGTCGATCCCGGCCTCGCTTGCGGCGCGGCGGAGGCGATCGCGCAAAGGGGGATCATAGGCGTCGACGAGCGGCACGAAGCGCTCGTCGCTGGCGAGGCCGATCAGCGGATTGGCGCCGGCATAGTTGATGTGATCCGTGATCGCGACCAGAGCCGGCGGCCGCCATTCTTCGCGCAAGCCGCCGGCGGCGTTGGTGAGGAACAGCGCCTCGCCGCCGAGCCGCTTGAACGAGGCGAGCGCGACCGCCATCGCGCGCGCATCGCCGCGCTCGTAATAATGGCCGCGGCCCTGGAACAGCGCGACGCGCCTGCCCTCGATCTCGCCGACGACCAGCCGGCCGGCATGGCCGGAGACGGTCGGGACGGGGAAGCCGGGAATGTCCTCGTAAGGTACGGAAATCGTATTCTCCGCCTCGTCGGCGAGTGAGCCGAGTCCGGAGCCGAGCACGATTCCGGTCGGCGGGAGCGAGGCGACGCCGCGTTGGCGCAAGGCGGCGAGGGCGTCGTCGCAGGGTATGATCATCGGAACGTTTCCCCGTTCGAGGCGCGATGCTCTTTCCTCCCCCGCGAAGCGGGGGAGGGGGACCATGCGAAGCATGGTGGAGGGGGCTCCGGTCTCTCAGGATAAGCCCCAACCGCCGCGGCCCCCTCCACCGCCCTTCGGGCGCTCCCCCTCCCCGTCTTCGACGGGGGAGGAAGGCGTCTCGTACCTCACTTCAAATGCTCCGGCCCGAACGAGTGCGGCAGCAGCTCGTCCAGCGTGAACGTCGCGCGCAGGCCTTCCGGCCCGGCGATATGGATCGGCGCGTCGAGGGCTGCGAATTCGCGGATGCGCTGGCGGCAACCGCCGCATGGCGTGACCAGGGCGTCGCCGTCGCCGATCACCAGGATTTCGGCGATGAGCCGCTCGCCCCCGGCGATCATCGCGCCGATCGCGCCCGCTTCGGCGCAGGCGCCTTGCGGATAGGCGGCGTTCTCGACATTGCAGCCGGCATAGATCGCGCCGGACGGCGTCAGGATCGCAGCGCCGACGTGAAAGCGCGAATAGGGCGCGTAGGCGCGGCTCTGCGCCGCCTTGGCCGCATCGAACAACCCGGCGAGAGCGGCGGGATCAGCGCTCTTTGACATAAGGGATACCCGAAGCCTTGGGCGGGATCGCCTTGCCGATGAAACCGGCGAGCAGGATGACCGTGAGGATATAGGGCAGAGCCTGGATCGCCTGAACCGGCACTGAGCCGATCACCGGCAGGATCGTGCCTTGCAGGCGGATCGACAACGCGTCGAGGAAGCCGAACAAGAGACAAGTGGCGAGCGCCGGCAGCGGCCGCCACTTGGCGAAGACCAAGGCGGCAAGGGCGATGAAGCCCTTGCCCGCGCTCATATGCGGTTGGAAATACGCCGCCTGCGCGATCGATAGGTACGTGCCGCCGAAGCCGACCAGCACGCCGCAGATCAGCACGCCGCCATAGCGCAAGCCGCGCACCGAAATGCCGGCCGTGTCGACCGCGGCGGGGTTCTCGCCGACCGCCCGGAGGCGCAGGCCGAACCGGGTCTTGTAGAGCACCCAATAAGTCGCCGGCGCGAGCAGGAAGGCGAGATAGGTGATGAGGTCATGCCCGGAAATCAGGCGCTCGTAGATCGGGCCGATGATCGGGGTGTCGTGCAGCGTATAAGCGCCTGGCAGTTGGATCGAATTGAACAACGCGCTGTCGGGCAGTTGCGGCGTGCGCCCGCCCTGTCCCCACCACGCGTTGCCGATCAGAGCCGTGGCGCCGTCGGCGACCATGTTGACGGCGACGCCGGAGACGATCTGGTTGGCGCGCTGATCGATCGAGGCGTAGCCGTGAATGAGCGACATCAGCACGGTGACCGTCACGCCGGAGCAAAGGCCGAGCCAGGCGCTGCCGGTGAAGGTCGCGGCCGCGGCGGCGGCGAAAGCGCCGGTCAACAGCTTGCCCTCGAGCCCGACATCGACGATGCCGGACCGCTCCGACCACAAGCCGGCGAGGCAGGCGAAAATCAGCGGCACCGCCAGCCGGATGCCGGAAGCGAAGATGACGATGAAGGCGTCGAAGGCTTCCATCGCTTAAGCTCGCTCGGCGGCCGGCGCGTCCGGCACCGGCGGTTGGAATCGCGTCAGCAAGAGAGCCAGCGGCCGCCGGAACATGTGCTCGAGGGCGCCGGCGAAGAGCACGACCAGGCCTTGGATCAGCACGATCATGTCGCGGGTGATTTTCGGCTGGTCGAAAGCGAGTTCGGCGCCGCCCTGGTACAAGATGCCGAACAGGATCGCGGCGAGGACGATGCCGGCCGGGTGACCGCGGCCCATCAGCGCGACCGCGATGCCGACGAAGCCGAAATCGGCGGTGTACTGGAGAATCAGACGATGCTCTTCGCCGAGCAAGACGTTGACGGCGAGGCCGCCGGCCAGCGCGCCGGACATCAGCACCGTGATCATGGTGATGCGCGCCGGCGAGATGCCGCCATAGATCGCCGCGACATGATTGGCGCCGACGGCGCGGATCTCATAGCCGAGCCGCGTGCGCCAGATCAAAAGCCACATCAGATAGGCGCAGAGCAACGCCAAGACGAAGCTCAGATTGAGCGGCGTATCCGGCCATTGCCAGCCGAGATAGGCGACGAGGTCCTTGATCTGCGGCATGGTCGCGCCGGGCGGGAAGCCGGGCGTCTCCGGGTTCATCTGGCCTTGCTTGCGCAGCACATCGACCAGCAAATAGCCCATCATCGCCGCCGCGATGTAATTGAACATGATCGTCGTGATGACGAGGTGGCTGTCGCGCTTGGCCTGCAGATAGCCGGGTATGGCGGCGAAAGCCGCGCCGAACAGGGCCGCGCCGACGATGCAGGCCGGCGCGAGCAGCACGCCGGGCAGGAATCCGAGATGCAGCGCGACGAGCGCCGCGCCCAGGCCGGCGACATAGGCCTGGCCGTCGACGCCGATATTGAACAAGCCGGCCTGGAAGCAGATCGCGACGGCGAGGCCGGTAAAGATGAAGCTCGTCGCATAGTAGAGCGTAAAGCCGATCCCTTCGAGATCGCCGAGCGCGCCGCCGATCAGCAGCTTGACGGCGTTGAAGGGATCTTCGCCGATCGCCGTGACCACGAGCCCGGATATGACGAAGGCGGCGGCGACATTGATCAGCGGGATGACGGCGACGTCGGCCCATTTCGGCAATTCGGTCGGCGTCGCGCTCATGCGGCGTGCTCGCGCTCGGAGACGCCGGCCATCAACAGGCCGAGATCTTGCTGATTGCACGTCTCGGGCAGCCGCTCGCCGGTGATGCGGCCGCCGCAGACGACGAGGATGCGGTCGGAAAGCGCCATGATCTCGTCGAGCTCGACCGAGACGAGCAGCACCGCCTTGCCGGCGTCGCGCAAGGCGACGATGCGCTTATGGATGAACTCGATCGCGCCGATATCGACGCCGCGCGTCGGCTGGCCGACCAGCATCACGTGCGGATTGCGCTCGATTTCCCGCGCGAGCACGATCTTCTGCTGGTTGCCGCCGGAGAAATTGGCGGTCTTCAGCAAAGGCGCGCGCGGCCGGACGTCGAAATGCTCCATCTTCTCGGCCGTGTCGGCGGCGATCGCCCTGCGATCGAACAAAATGCCGGCGCCATAGACGTCGTCGTCGTGGAAGCCGAGCATCGCGCTCTCGCAGGCCTGGAAGGGCATGACCAGACCCATGCGGTGGCGGTCTTCGGGGACGTGAAAGACGCCGAGCTTGCGCATGCCTTTCGGCGTGCGCAGCTCCGGCGGCGGCACCCGGCCTTCGACGAGGATTTCGCCGCCGGCCAGAGGCCGGATGCCGGCAAGCGCTTCGAGCAACTCGGATTGGCCATTGCCGGCGACGCCGGCTATGCCAACGATCTCGCCGCGCCGCAGGACAAAGGACATGCCGTCGACGCGGGTCACGCCGCGATCGTCCTTAACGACGAGGTCGCGCGCTTCGAGCGCGATCTCGCCGGGATGAGCCTGACCCTTCTCGACACGAAGGATCACTTTGCGGCCGACCATGGCGTCGGCGAGTTCCGGCGGCGAGGTCTTCGCCGTCTCGAAATCGGCGACCATCTCGCCGAGCCGCATCACCGAGACGCGATCGGTAAGGCGCATGATCTCGCGCAGTTTATGGGTGATGAAGATGACGGTCTTGTCCTGCGACTTCAGGACCTTGAGCATCTCGAAAAGCTGATCGGCTTCGGCCGGGGTCAGCACCGCGGTCGGCTCGTCGAGGACGAGAATCTCGGCGCCGCGCACCAAAGCCTTCAAGATTTCGACGCGCTGCTGCAGGCCAACCGAGAGTTCACCGACCACCGCGTCAGGATCGACTTCGAGCCCGTATTCTCGCCCGAGATGGGCGAGCTTGGCTCTGATCTCGCTGGCGCCGGCGGCGAGAAGCGGCCCGCCTTCAGCGCCGAGCATGACGTTTTCGAGCACGGTCAAGGGCTGCACCAGCATGAAATGCTGATGGACCATACCGATCCCGTGGCTGATCGCCTCGCGCGACGACCTTATCCGGACCGGCTCGCCATTGACGCGGATTTCGCCTGAATCGGCTTCGTAGAAGCCGTAGAGGATCGACATCAAGGTCGATTTGCCGGCGCCGTTCTCGCCGACAATGCCGTGTATGAGGCCGCGCTCGACTTTGAGGTTGACGTTGTTGTTGGCGTGAACCCTGCCGAAGCGCTTGTCGATGCCGATAAGCTCGATGGCGGGAGGCCGCGGGACAGCGTCGACTTTCAAGAGGCGGCCTCCGCTAGAGAACAACGCGGCCCGAGCCCAAGAGCGCGCATCGCAAAAGTACGCGCCCGCGGCGGGCCCCCTCCCTCACCCTCCCCCGCTTCGCGGGAGAGGGAGGCTTCGACGCCGCGTCCAACGCTCGGGCTTGGCGGTGCGGTAAACATCGAGGCGCGGCGCCTGCCGCCCCCTCTCCCGCGAAGCGGGGGAGGGTAAGGGTGGGGGGCCTGCCGCGGGCTTTGATCAGTCAAGCGGCTCTCTCGCCGTCCCGCGGGCGGAGCGAGCCGCCCGCGAGACCGATTGCGCTGGGCGCCGGCGGTCAGATCAGACCGGGCACTTATTATCCGACATATAATCGTGCACCTGGATCTTGCCTGAGACGATGTCCTTGGCGGCCGCGTCGGCGGCGTCCTTCGCGGCGGGCGAGAGAATATCTTTGTTGTACTGGTCGACTGCGAAGCCGACGCCGCCTTCCTTCAGTCCGAGCTCCTCGTGCCCGCCCTTCAACGTGCCGTTTTTTGCCGCCTCGAAAAATTTGTAGGTTGCAACGTCGACGCGCTTCAGCATGGAGGTCAACACGTGGCCTGGGAACAATCCATTCTGATCAGAATCGACGCCAATGCCGAACTTGCCGGCGTCGGCCGCCGCTTTCAGCACGCCCTGGCCGGTTGCGCCCGCCGCGGCGTAGACGATATCGGCGCCGCGATCCATCTGCGACTTGGCGAGCTCGCCGCCCTTGACCGGGTCGTTCCACGCCGCCGGGGTGGTGCCGGTCATATTGGCGAAGACTTCGTTCTTGTCGTTGACGGATTTGACTCCCTGGGCGTAGCCGCATTCGAATTTCGAGATCAGCGGAATGTCCATGCCGCCGACAAAGCCGACCTTATTGGTCTTGGTCGTCTTGGCCGCGATGACGCCGACCAGGTACGAGCCTTCCTGCTCCTTAAAAGTAATGCCCAACACGTTGGGCTTGTCGACCGCCGAATCGATAATGCCGAACTGCGTTTTCGGCGATTCGCCAGCGATCTTGTCGAGCGCCGTCGCCCAGGCGAAGCCGACAGTCAGGATCGGATTGAAGCCGTCCTTGACGAACTTGCGCAAGGCCTGCTCGCGCTGCGCGTCGTTCTGAATCTCGAGATCGCGGTAAGCGATGCCGGTGTCCTTCTTGAACTTCTCGGCGCCGTTGTACACGCCTTCGTTGAAGGATTTATCGAACTTGCCGCCGAGATCATAGATGATCGCCGGCTTGATCTCGGCCGCCAAAACGGTCGACGCGAGGAGCGCAAGACCAAACGTCGCGCCGACGCCCGCCGCTAGAAGCCCGAATTTATGATTGACCATATCCTCTCCCCTCGCCACACGAAGCGCCCAAACGTGATCAGACGATCCGCCGCCGGGCGAAGCGGCCGATCCACTCCCATTCTGACCAATTGGTCAAAACGATTGCGTGGCGCAAAAACGAAGTCAAGCGGATTTGTTGGAGCGTATCGGCTCTCAATGTCATTCCCGCGCAAGCGGGAAGGTGGATTCACACTCGAAGTGCAACAGTTTGAGGAAGACCTCGGCGGGCGTTTGGTAGCCGAGGCATTTTCTTGGGGTGTGATTATAGAGGCTGAGG